>WNGM01000067.1_pt1 | contig 87856 bp, 82 predicted proteins | sample 5400571 | NCBI WGS metagenome assembly WNGM01 (sample SAMN13153378, study PRJNA577476) | soil metagenome | isolation source: 100 cm soil or saprolite under Garry oak tree replicate 2 | place: USA:California | collected 2016-06-15
GGGCTCGCGTATTACACGGGCATCGTGTTTGAGCTGTTCGACGCCAAGAGCTCGCTGCGCGCGATCTGCGGCGGTGGCAGATACGACGACCTGATCGAGCAGGTCGCGGGCATCGATCTGCCCTGCGTCGGCTTCGGCATGGGAGACGTGGTCCTCGGCGAACTCTTGAAGGAGCACGGCAAGCAGGTCGAGGCGCCGACCGAGCTCGACGCCTTTTTAGTGGCGGTGGGCGGGGAGGATGTCGCGCCGGTGGTGCAGCTCGCCGCCGAGCTGCGCACGCGGGGCGTGTCGGTGGAGTACGCGCTGCGCCAGCAGCCGATCAGGAAGCAGCTCGAGCTCGCGGCGGCGCGCGGCGCCCCCAGGGCCCTGATCGTCGGGCCCGACGAGCGCAAGGCGAAGGTTGCCATCGTCCGCGACTTGAAGACGGGGCGCCAGAAGAAGGTGCCGCTCACCAAGGTTCGCAAGGGAATCTTCAAGTAATGCCCCCGCCCAAGGCGCAGAAGATCACGCCACGCGCGCAGGACTTCAGCGAGTGGTATACCGACGTCATCCAGCAGGCGGAGCTGGCCGATTACTCGCCCGTCCGCGGCTGCATGGTCATCCGGCCGCTCGGCTACCGCATGTGGGAGCTGATGCAGGGCGCCCTGGACGCGATGTTCAAGGCGACGGGGCACGAGAACGCCTACTTCCCGCTGTTCATCCCCCAGAGCTTCCTCGCGCGCGAGGCCGAGCACGTGGAGGGATTCGCGAAGGAAGTGGCGATCGTGACCCACACGCGCCTGCGGGCCACGGGGAAGGGGGGCGCGGGGGCGGTGGAGCCCGATCCTGCCTCGGCGCTGGAGGAGCCGCTCGTCGTGCGCCCGACGTCGGAGACGATCATCTACGCGATGTTCGCGAAGTGGATCCAGAGCCACCGCGACCTGCCGCTGCTCCTGAATCAGTGGTGCAACGTGGTCCGCTGGGAGTTCAGGACCCGGCTATTTCTCCGCACTACGGAGTTCCTGTGGCAGGAAGGGCACACGGCGCACGCGACGGAGGCGGATGCGGAAGCGGAGGCGAGGAAGATTCTCGGCGTGTACCGGCGATTCCAGGAAGAGTGGATGGCGATGCCGGTGCTGACGGGCCTGAAGACGCCGAGCGAGAAGTTCGCGGGCGCGCTGCGCACGTACGCGCTCGAGGCGCTGATGCAGGACAACAAGGCGCTGCAGAGCGGCACGTCCCACAATCTCGGTCAGAACTTCGCCAAGGCGTTCAACGTGCAATACCAGACGGCCGCGGGCGGGCTCGAGCACGTGTGGAACACCTCGTGGGGCGTGTCGACGCGGCTGATCGGCGGGCTGATCATGACGCACTCGGACGACAACGGCCTCGTGGCGCCGCCCAAACTCGCGCCGATCCAGGTCGTGATCGTGCCGATCTACAAGTCGGACGATGAGCAGCGCGCCGTGCTGCAGGCTGCGGAGAAGGTACGAGGCGACCTCGAGAAAGCCGGCGTTCGGCTCAAGCTCGACGCGCGTCCGGAGCTGAAGCCTGGCGCCAAGTACTTCGAGTGGGAGGCTCGGGGTGTGCCGCTGCGGCTCGAGATCGGCCCGCGCGACGTCGCGGCGGGGCAGGTCACGATGGCGCGGCGCACCGGTGGCAAGGCGCCGGTGCGACTGGACGGTCTCGCCGCGAAGGTGCCCGAGGCGCTGGCGGAGATGCAGGCGGCGCTGCTCCAGGCGGCGCGGGAGCGCCGGGAGCAGCATTCGATTCGCGGGGTCACGAAGCAGCAGTTCATCGACTTCATGAAGGCCCAGGGCGGATTCGCCTACGGCGGCTTCTGCGGGTCGGCCGAGTGCGAGGCCGAGATCAAGGAGGCGACGGCCGCTACGATCCGGGTGCTACCCGATCCCGAGTTCCGCTCCGCCGAGGCGCCGCAGACGTGCATGTGGTGCGGCAAGCCGAGCGTGGCGGAGGCGGTGTGGGCGCAGGCGTACTAGAGGGCCTCGGGCGGCGGCCCGGCCGTTGGTTTTCAATGACCTACCCACTCCAAGCGACGACTAGCGCCGGCTAGCGTCGCCGCTTCCGACCCTGCTTTCGCGTGGCGCCGAGTGAAGAAGCGACATCACACCCAGCCGAAGTTCTACCTGCGCCGGTTCGCCGTCCCTTCTCTCCAGAAGGGGGAGTCCGAAGGCTTCTGGGTCTATCGTCGCGGACAAGGGACGCCGCAGTGGCTCCCAGCGGAGACCGTGTGCATCCATAGCCACTTCTACAGCTACGTGGACGAATCGGGCAAACGCAACGCTGCGATCGAAGACCTGCTGGGGGAAGTCGAGTCAGCGGTCGCGCCCGTCGTGGAGCGGCTGGTGTCCGGGGGGTTTGCAGAGTTGGGTAATCGAGACCGTAACCGATTGGCGTTGTTCGTGGCGCTTGCCTACGCCCGCACACCGAAGACCCGTCGGATGGTCGTCGAAGCCGTCGAGCGGCGCGAAGTGTCCAAGCTCAAGGAACTCGCCGAGGATGACGCCCGGTTAGCCGCGTCCGTCGCAAAGTTCAACGCCGCTAGGGGCGGAACGCTCGGTGCGGATGACGCCCGAAGGTTCATCGCGGACATCCTGTCCGGCGAGGCCACGCTTCGGCTCGGGGACAGGGGGCAGATTGGCTATCCGTTGGTGACGGTTGTGCCGCTATGCGCGCTCTTCATGCGAATGAACTGGAGGCTTCTGCGGGCGCCGTCGGGGGTTGAGTTCGTCACGTCAGATGATCCCGTCGTGCTCGCCGGCCCGGCCGGAGACTCAGACCCGTTCAAGAGTGGCCGCCTAGAGGTGACGCTGCCGCTCGACCCCCAGCATTGCTTGCTGCTCACGTGGGAGAGGCCCGCCACCGACGTTGTAGCCTCCTGCTCGCGCCAATGGGCCGAAGACGTGGTCCGACGCACAGCGGTGGGAGCCGACCGGGAGGTGTACGCCGCACACAAGAATCCGATTGTGGCTCGGTCCCTCGGCTAACGCTGCGTTCTGGGCTCCTTTGGCGGCACCGAGGCGCGGGAATGCGGCAGGGCCCGTCAGCTTCAAGCGCATGTTAGGCAGCTACCCGACCGGTCGTAGCGTCGATGAACAGATCGATGATGAAGGGCTTAAGTCGATGTCGTCCGAGCCCCATGTAGGATCGTAGCAACCTCAATGCCCCCTGCCACTGCTCTCTGTTGGCAGGTTCGGGCACATCTGGGGCGTCGGTGAAGTAGATGGACACCAAGAAGGCAGGAACGCGTTGCCCGCGGAACCAGTGGAGATAGGCAAGGCGATTGGAGTACTGGTAGAACGAACCAGACCAATCGGCGGGCGCTCCCGACCGAAGGGACCGCTTTAGCTCATCCAACCGCTGGCGGATTTGACGGAGAGAACGCCCCTGGGCGCTTGTCGGCCGTGATGCAAGCTCGGCGATATGCGCCTTGGCCTCGACCAAGAACCGTTCCTCTGTGCCAACACCCACACCGAGGGCGTCCCAGACCGGCCCGCGTGCCGGCCAGAAGGCGGCAAGTGCCGGTCCCATGCGGCCGAGGTCCAGCGCCTCGAGGGCCTTGCGGTCCCGGTATTCGAGGTATCTCGGTGCGCGGGGCGAGCGCCAGTCGATCGTATGGCTCCGAACTCCACGGCACCCCACATGAATCGCATCCGCGAGCAAAGCAGACCGGTTGCAGACGAGCTCCTGCAGCCACTTGCGGCTCCGTCTGAAAACCTTCGGCGCAGGCGCGGAAGATGTCATGCTCGAATCGGGTAGCCGCCTAACGGGGTGCGCTTAAGCTGCGGCGCGCTGAAGAAAGATTCATTCCTTAATCTACGCGCGCCGTCAGCTTCAAGCGCCTGTTAGGCCGCAGTGTCAAGACCGAGTGCAACGGGCAAGGCTCGCACGTCGGTAAGCACCGTTGCCCTCGGTACGAAGCCGCCCCGTAGTAACAGATTCGCAAAATGCTTCTCACATACAAGAACGTCACAGTGGGCCGCAGCTGGTGCCAAACCGGCCCAATCCTCCAAGTCATTCAGCTTGGGTTGAAGATTCGGATTGCGCACCACCTGCTGATGCAGTTGGAGGTCGACTCGTCTGCTAGGAAGGTCGTCTACCAAAGCGCGAAAGTCGTCTCCACTTACCGCGACTTGATCGGCGTACAAGTCATGACGAGCCATGACCTCATTGAGCACATCCAGGATATCGACAATGGAGATTGCGTACAGGGCATCCGTCCACTTGTCTAGCGGAAGTTGCGATAGGCGCGCGGGTAGGGCGCGGAGGTATTCTTGAAACCGCTTGTTGTACTCCGTAATGCCGAACACCGGAACCCTTTCCCCTGACGGTGCGTGGCCAACTACCAACGCGCGCTCTATGATCGCCGTGCCGATTTCCTCTAACCGGTCAATCGTTTCTTGAGGAAGTCTGGCGCCAACTTCTGTCGGTACTCGATACGGCCGCGGATCCATGCCGAATGCGTGCGCGGCGCCACGTGACAGAAGGGTGAAGGCCGCAGGTCGGACCTGTGGCAGCCGCTTCGCAAGCGCCATCTCGAGCTCATGCGTCAGAATAGCCCGATAGGAAGCGAGCGTCAGTCCACGAGAGAGTTCCCACATCACGACACCCAGGCGCATTCTTGCACCAGTATTTGCCTTGCGCGCGGCTTCCATGTAATGAACGGCTGAAAGTGGCAGGGCAAGCTGGTCGCTCGCTATCGCGGTCTGCAGGATCCTTAGAACTCTTACCAGCACGGGATCGTCGACTTTCCCGTGGTAAGCGCGGGCCAGTTGGATCCAGTGGTTATGGTCGAGATAGGCGATCTTCATTTCAACACCCTTGACCTCACCTAGTCGGTGGTGTGGCCTAACGGATCGCTTAACCTGCGGCGCGCTGAAGAAAGATTCATTCCCTAATCTACGCGCTCCGGCAGCTTTCAAGCGCTTGTCAGGCAGGCGCCTTGCCATGGCAATGCTTGTACTTCTTGCCGCTCCCGCATGGACAAGGGCGGTTTCTGCTCGGCCCGGCAGCTCCGGTGCCAATACCAGGAGCCTGGCTCGGGATCCCGCGAAAGGGCTGACGCGCGTTGAGCGTCTTGATGACCTCGTGAGCGATTTGACGAATGGAGGCGGGAACAGGATTGTCGAGGGGAACGGACCCTTCGGGTCCTGTGAAGGCCCAACCGAGTGAGTTGTAGCGGGAAAGCTTCGCATAGGCAGCCGTGAGTTCGGGGTCAACGTGCGCTCCCCCGTCCCTATTCGCGACCGCAAGCACGAGATCACGTCGGGTCAGCTCGTTCTTCTCGCTGTCGACGACCACGACCTTGTTCCACCACTGTTCGAACGAAACCGCCCGTCCAGCCCCGAGAGGGGAGTTGTCCAACATGGCCACGTAGCATGCACCGCGGTCCGTCACGTGTATGGCGACAAGTCCGTGATGGGACAGGAGATTGCGAGGATTGTGGTCGCCGGCCGTGTCGTAGAACGCGATGCCCTTGAGTCCCATCTGGCTGAGGAGTGAGACTGAAGCAGCGGTGTCATGCACAAGAACCCGGATCGGCACCGCGAGTCGCTTCGCCTCGTGGAACTGACCTGCATCGTAGAGGGAAGCGGAGTTTCCCAGGTATGCCAACTGCTCGGCGACGTGCTGTTCGAGTTCTGCTGGGGTTTGGGGAATGTGAGTTGCCAAGACCAACGCCCTCCGGCGCCTGCCTAACGGATCGCGCTTAAGCTGCGGCGCACTGGTAAAGATCAAATACCCCTACGTGCGCTGTCAGCTTCAAGCGCTTGCTAGGCCGCACCCTAAGCGGTTCCAGCCACGTCCGGGGCTATGACCGATCATCCGGCGGCGGGACGGAGGACGCAATGTCGTCGGGCAGTCGATAGTCAGTGACTTGAACTGGGTGATCGTGACTGGTGAACACTCGCTCAACTGTGGTTACAACCGCGTGGAACCTCTCGGGAATCTTGCTGTAGTCCGTTGTCGCAAGTGTCAGCGCGGTCATGAGTGCTACCCTGGTTCTTGCGAACCAGCCCGTTGGCTTCGCCTTCTTATTGAGCTTCGCTTTCTTTTTGGATCGACGTGACCCGTCGTGGACGGCGAACTCTTCTATGATCAGGTCGTAAAGGCTCAGGAGGATTGGATGTGCGCGAGCGAAGGTTCGCTGGACCTCCCGATCGAATGCGTGGGCTGTTTCCGTCAACTCGGCCCAGTCAGTGCCTGCGACAGTAAGCGTGAACTCGCCGAGAGGGATCGCATCCGGTAGGTCGCCGGAGCCGCTACGCTCGGCGGACTGTCGCCCCCCAATCACGGTCATTGCGTTCGTCCGCAGTGGAGGGGTCGCCAGGTGTTGAGGGGACGGCAACCTGTACCGCCTGAAAACAAAGTGTGCGTCGAGTGTGAGTTCACGTTAATGAGAATGTTCTGTGACCTAGCAGACCGTTAAGGGCCGGTCGTGCGGCAGAACTAGTATTAGACTGCCAGGCCCGCAGCCTAATCCCGCCGGTTGATCTCGGGACCCCGTGACAACGCAGCAAGGCAGCCGACTACTTGCCCGTCTTACAAGCAGTTGCGACGCGGCTGCTATCACTTGGGATGTAGATCGCGATCGCGTTGCCCTTCCGGTTGGCGCTGGTGCCGAAGATACTGCTTGCGATCTTGGCGCCGGTGCTTGGGTCCTTCATGGTACCAAGAATCAGCCCGTTCGCCCCTAGCTCGGCTGCCTTCTTCCGCTGGGAGTTGATCATGCCGCTCTCCGAGGTCACGTCGCTTCCGCCCTTGGAGTTCAGCACGGCGATCTCAGTGTACGGCTTACCTACCTTGCTCGTGTCAGTGAATACCTGCACTCCATCGGGGCAGATCGGAGCAAGCTTGAGCGACGGGTTCAAGAGAGCTGCATTGGTCGAGACACACGCCGCGAGGACGACAATCGCGAACGCAATCCTAGTGGACATGACGGCCTCCAGTATCCCGCGCGATACAACATGGAAGCTGATGCATTCCGCAGCTAGGGCGTTTTTGCGGCACCGAGGGGTGGGAACGCGACAGGGCCCGTGCGCTTCAAGCGCTCGTCAGGCGGTGGCGTTCGGGCGCCTCAGGGCTCGCCACGTCCAAGTGGCGCCCAGGGCATCGACTACTCCGAACAGGAGAATAGGCCACCGTACCCATCCGGCCCCGACAAAGATGAAAAAGAAGACGGGCACGGTGAACCGGGTCAGCAGCGTCGCGCGAAAGAATGGCGTAAGCTCCGCAGCCGCCGCCGTCCAGTAATAGACACCCAAGAAGGCCACGAGCATGCCGACGACCCGGATCCACACTTCGGAGGTGGGTGGGAGCCCGAACGCTTGCAACAGAGGGTTCGGCGCGATGAGAAGGACGAGAGCCAGCAGGAGCAGGTAAACCGCGAAGACCCGGATCGAACGGGCGGCGGGCGTCATGGGGGGCCTTTATTGCTCCTTGGCCGGCGCCGTGCTGGTGTGGTCGTGTATGATCTTCCAACCTTGGGGGGAGTTCTCAAGAACAAGGGTCATGGCACCCCGAAGCTGAGCCGGTCCTTGCTGGGTGGCCACAGTCGTAGTGAAGGGGAAGACAGCCATCGCCCGAGTTGGACCAAGGCTGATGACGTCAATTGAGCCTACGGACATCTTGTAACTGCCCTCCAGCCCAATCATGCGATTCGCCTCGTCGCGAAGGGCATCCCACCCCCTCGTCAGCTCTCCGTCGCTGACCTCGATCAGATCCGGTCGGCGGCTGTACATCTCCATGTACTCGGTGATGTCGCCCCGATTGGCGGCGTCCGCGTAGGCCTTTACGAAGTTCTGGACCTCTTGGCGCTGCGTGCTGGCTGTCTGGGCGTGCATCGGCCCTGCGCCAGGGAGGACAGCTGCTATGAGAAGGAGTCGGCCGAGACGAGTCATTGAGGCCTCCGCTGTGGAGGAGCGGCCTAACGGATCGCGCTTAAGCTGCGGGCGACTCGCTCGCCGGCGCAAGAGTAGTGGACGACAGTCCGCGCCCACCAGGGCGCAAACGCTCCGCTTCCCTTAAAGCGATCACCGCCCGCCAGCTTCAAGCGCTTGTTAGGCGGCAGCAACACCGGGGGCCTGCGCGTGCGCTAATTACCGCAGGCGCGTCCGCAGTTCGCGAAAAAGATCGCCAGAAACGCTCCGAACGCGACGGGGACTGCGATGAGGACGAGTCCGACTGTCCGACCGGCACTAAAGCCCCGAGTCGCGACCGCTCGAACGTCCGTGAGCGGAACGCGCACCTCCTGCTGCTGGCCCTGGCGGTGCCTAGTGCCTACGAGCGTATCTCCCCGAAGTACTGGTTGCTCCACAACAATCTGGGAACCCTCGGTGGTGGTGACGCGGAGCTCCGCTGGTTCGCGAGTTGCCAGAAATGACTCTGGGGCAACGCGCACTGTGTGCCAGCCCAGACAGGCGGTGCCGTACAGGAGGATCAGTAGGAGAGAGGCGCCACGACGCCGGCGGGCGACGTAGCTGACAAGAGGCATGTGCCCTCCCGATTCGGTGGCTGTGCTGCCGCCTAACTAGCAATTAGAACGCGAGCCTCGCTGGCGCTCGCAGCCCAATTCTGTTGTTTGACCTCAGACACCGTGAAAATGCAGCACGAGCGCTCCGCGCCGCCAGTGCGACGTCGTGGAATACCGCGTCGAGCAGCACGCGACTATCTTGCGCGACAAGATGGCCGCGCTCCGGACGGCCCAAACGACTCTGACAACGACTCTCTTTCTGCGAGGACGCGCTAACTCATTGCCTCGACACTCCTTCCCAAAGTGGGCGCAGGCGCACTAGGCTTCGACCCCGCGCTGCTCCGCTCCATCGCGGAGCGGGTGGGCACGCCGGCCTACGTCTACAGCGCGAACCTGATCCGGGCCCAGTACCACGCGCTGCAGGACGCGCTCAAGGACGTGCCCCACCGCATCTGCTACTCGGTCAAGGCGAACGGCAACATCGGGGTGCTGCGAGTGCTGCGGCAGCTCGGCGCCGGCGCCGACATCGTTTCCGCGGGAGAGTTGAAGCGCGCGCTCGCCTCGGGCTTCGATCCCGCGAGCATCGTGTTCTCGGGCGTCGGCAAAACCGCCGCCGAGCTGGAGGAGGCGATCCGCGCGGGCGTCGGGTTTCTGAACGTCGAGTCCACGAGCGAGCTCGAGGCCGTCCAGGCCGCCGCGAAACGGGTGGGGAAGAAGGCCTCCCTCGGCATACGCGTGAATCCCGACGTGGCGGCGGACACGCACCCCTACACGAAGACAGGCGAGAAGACCGCGAAGTTCGGCGTGCCGTTCGACGAGGTCCTGCACGTGGCGCAGCGCGTGGCCGCGGACCCGCTGCTCACGCTGCGCGGGCTCGCCATGCACCTGGGCTCCCAGATCACGGACGTCGAGCCGTATCACCGGGGCACCGTCAAGCTGCTCGAGCTCGTGGCGGCGATCCGCGCCTCGGGCATCACCACGCTCGAGGCCCTGGACGTCGGCGGCGGCCTCGGCGTGCGCTACCACAACGAGCGCGCGCCTAGCCCCGAGCAATTCGCAGGAGCGGTGGCGCCGCCCGTCAAGGCGGCGCAGCTCGCCCTGATCTGTGAGCCGGGCCGCTACCTCGTCGCCAATGCCGGGGTGCTCGTCACCCGGGTGCTCTACCGCAAGCACTCGGGCGGCAAGGACTTCGTCGTCGTGGACGCGGGAATGACGGACTTCGTGCGGCCGAGCCACTATAATGCGCACCACGAGATCATCCCGCTCACGGACGGCGCCCGTGAGGAGGAGACGGTCAGCGTGGTGGGGCCGATCTGCGAGTCCGGCGACTTCCTCGCCCTTGACCGCAAGCTCCCGGCGGTGCGGGCCGGCGAGTACCTGGCGGTGCTCGGCACGGGCGCCTACGGCTTCGTGATGAGCTCGACCTACAACGCGCGGCCCCGCCCCCCCGAAGTGCTGGTGGACGGCGACCGCTACTACCTCGCGCGGCAGCGCGAAACGCTCGACGACCTGCTGCGGGGCGAGGTGCTCGAGCCGACGACCTGGTACCAGGCGTGAACCGGATCCTGATCCTCGACTACGGATCGCAGTACACCCAGCTGATCGCGCGGCGCGTGCGCGAGGCGCACGTCTATAGCGAGATCCACCCCCCCACACGCGATCTCACGTTCGTCCGCCAGTTCGCCCCCAAGGGGATCATCCTCTCCGGCGGTCCCAACTCGGTGTTCGACCCGGGCGCGCCCAGCGCCGATGCGAAGCTGCTCGAGCTCGGCATCCCGGTCCTCGGCATCTGCTACGGGATGCAGCTCGTCGCCCACCTCGCGGGGGGGAAGGTCACGCCGTCGGCCGAGCGCGAGTACGGACGGGCGGACGTGACGCTGCGCGGCGCGACCACAGCCGGGCTGTTCGCCGGGTTCGAGCCCCGAACCTCGATCACGGTGTGGGCGAGCCACGGCGACCGGATCGCCGAGCCGCCGCCGCGCTTCCGGGTGACGGGCGTGAGTGCGAACGCGCCGGTCGCGGCCATGCAGCACGAGACGAAGCCCATCTACGGCGTGCTGTTTCACCCCGAGGTAGCCCACACGCCGCGCGGTGGCGAGATCCTGCACAACTTTTTGTTCAGGATCTGCGGCTGCACGCCCGACTGGACGCCCGGCCACTTCATCGACCAGGAGGTGCGGCGGATCCGGGAGCGGGTCGGTCCCACGGGGCGGGCGATCTGTGGCCTCTCGGGCGGCGTCGATTCGGCCGTGGCGGCGGCGCTGGTGCACCGCGCCATCGGCGACCGGCTGACGTGCATCTTCGTGGACCACGGCCTGCTGCGCCACGGCGAGCGCGAGCAGGTCGAGCGGACATTCCGGCCGCGCCTGGGCGATCTCCGGATCGTGGACGCGGGCCAACGCTTCATCGGCGAGCTCGCAGGCGTCGAGGACCCCGAGGAAAAGCGCCGCCGCATCGGGCACGCGTTCATCGACGTGTTCGAGGACGCGGCGCGGCACGTCGGGGGGGGGGACGTCGGGTTCCTGGTGCAGGGGACCCTGTACCCGGACGTGATCGAGTCCACGTCCGCGACGGGCGGGCCCTCGGTGACGATCAAGACGCACCACAACGTGGGGGGCCTGCGGCCCAACCTGCCGTGGCAGCTGATCGAGCCGTTGCGCGAGCTGTTCAAGGACGAGGTGCGCGAGGTGGGGCGCGAGCTCGGGTTGCCCGCGGAGATCGTCGGCCGGCACCCGTTCCCGGGGCCGGGGCTCGCCATCCGCGTGCTCGGCGTCGTCACCGTGGAGCGGCTCGACCTGCTGCGCAAGGTGGATGCGATCTACCTGGAGGAGATCCGCGCCGCGGGGCTGTACGACCGCATCTGGCAGGCCTTCGCCGTGCTCCTGCCGATCAAGTCGGTCGGCGTGATGGGGGACGGCCGCACCTACGACCACGTCGTCGCCCTACGCGCCGTGACGAGCCGCGACGGGATGACGGCCGACTGGTATCCGTTCCCACCCGAGGTGCTGGGGAAGATCTCGAGCCGGATCATCAACGAAGTGCGGGGCGTCAACCGGGTGACGTACGACGTGAGCTCGAAGCCGCCGGCGACGATCGAGTGGGAATGAACGGAATGCGGGCCATGCTGCTAGAGGCGGCGGGCCGCCCGCTGCGCGAGGCCACAGTGCCGGTACCGAAGCCGGGTCCCGGCCAGCTCTTGATCCAGGTCCGGGCCTGCGGGGTGTGCCGCACCGATCTCCACGTGGCCGACGGCGAGCTGCCGAACCCCAAGCTGCCCCTGGTGCTCGGCCACGAGATCGTCGGCACCGTCGCGGCAGCGGGTGCGGGCGTCAATCGCTTCGCGCCCGGCGACCGGGTGGGCGTGCCCTGGCTCGGGTGGACGTGCGGTGAGTGCCGCTTTTGCCGCACGGCGCGCGAGAACCTGTGCGAGCGGGCGCGCTTCACGGGCTACCAGATCGACGGCGGGTACGCCGAGTACACGGTGGCCGACGCGCGCTACTGCCTTGCACTGCCCAAGGGCTACGGCGACGCCGAGGCGGCACCGCTCCTCTGTGCCGGGTTGATCGGCTACCGCGCGCTCGTGGCCGCGGGGGACGCGGAGCGCCTGGGGCTGTACGGCTTCGGGGCGGCGGCGCATCTGGTGGCGCAGGTGGCGCGCCACGAGGGCCGGCGCATCTTCGCGTTCACCCGCCCGGGCGACACGGAGGGTCAGCGGTTCGCGAAGGAGCTGGGCGCCCTGTGGGCGGGCGGCTCGGACGTGGCTCCTCCCGAGCCGCTCGATGCGGCGATCATCTTCGCGCCGGTGGGGCCGCTCGTGCCGGCGGCCCTCCGTGCCGTGGAAAAGGGGGGCACCGTCGTGTGCGCGGGCATCCATATGAGCGACATCCCCACGTTCCCCTACGACATCCTGTGGGGCGAGCGCGTGGTGCGCTCGGTGGCGAACCTGACCCGACGGGACGGCGAGAAGTTCCTGCGGCTCGCGCCCGCCGTTCCGGTGCGCACCACCGCGGAGCCGTTCCCATTGGATCGGGCGAACGACGCGCTCGAGCGGCTGCGGAGCGGGCGACTGCGCGGGGCCGCCGTGCTGCTGCCCAGCGCGACGGCCTGACGGCGTGGAGCTCCGGGGCCGCCAGGCGGCGCTCGCGGCGGGGCTCGTGGCGGCGCTCGTCGCGGCGCCGTCGGTCCGGAACGGGTTCGTCCAGGACGATCACTGGGTGGTGGAGCAGCGGCCCTTGCTGCGGCACCCGGGGTCGCTCGCCGCCCTTCTGACGGAGCCCTACTGGCCCCGTGGCTTCGGCGGCGTGCTGTGGCGTCCCGCCGTGCTCGCCTCCTACGCGCTGGACTATCGCATCAGCGCGAGCCCGCACTGGTTCCACGCGGTCAACGTGTTCTGGGCGGCCGCCGCCGCCGCTGCCCTCGCCCTCCTCGCCACCCTGATCGCGGGTCCCACGGTCGGCCTGGTCACGGGGCTCCTCTTCGCCGTGCATCCCGTCCACGTCGAAGCGACAGCGAGCGTCGTAGGGCGGGCCGAGCTCGTGGCCGCGGTGGGCGCTTCTGGGCGTGGCGTTGGGAGCGGCGCTCGCGATCGGCGCGAAGGAGCACGCCGCCACGCTGCCCGCCGCGGTGCTGCTCGTATTTCTCGCCCGCGACCTCGGACGGGCCGGCTGGCGCCGCTCGCTCGCGGCAGCAGCGCCGGCGGCTGCCTGCGCGACGCTGATCGTCATGCTGTACTTCGTCGCGCGCCGTGCCGTGGCGGGCGGGGCGTTCACGCCGGGAGGCCTGGCACCGGGCTTGCGCGGGCTGGACCTGGTCGATCGGGCGTGGGCGATGCTCGCGATCTCGCTCGAGTGGTGGCGCCTGCTCCTGTTTCCTGTGCGGCTCTCAGCCGACTACAATCCGGCCCAGCTCTCGGTGACGACGGCGCTCACGGCGCGGCACGGCCTCGCGGCAGTGGTGTGGATCGTGGCGGGGCTCGCCGCGTGGCGGGTCCGCGCTAGCGTCCCGGCCGTCGCGCTCGGGCTCGTCTGGCTCGTGCTGACGATCCTTCCCGTGTCCAACGTGATCGTGCCCACGGAGGTGATCGTCGCCGAGCGCACGCTATTCCTCCCTTCGTGGGGCGTGATGCTGGCGCTGGCGGCGCTGGGCGCGAGCGTGCCGTGGCCCCAGCGGGCGAAGGCTTGGCTGTTGGGGGTCGCGCTCGTGGCAGGGGCCGGGCGCAGCGTCGCGCGGGTGCCGGTGTGGCGCGACGACCAGAGCTTCTTCGCCGCTCAGCAGCGCGACGCGCCACGCTCCTTCCGGACGCTGTGGCTTAAAGGACTTGACGCCTTTCGGCAGGGTGATCTCGCTCGGGGAGAACGCTTGCTCGAGGCCGCAGTCGTCGCGGCGCCCGAGGTGGCGGGGCCGCGGGATGACCTGGCGAGGGCCTATGTGGAGAGGGGGCTGTGGGCGGCCGCGGTGCAGCAGCTGAGGACGTCGATCGCCGTGGACAGCGGCCGCGCGCCGCCGTGGGGGCTCCTGCCCCAGGCCCTGCTCGGCGCGGGCGATACTACGGCGGCGGGAGACGCGGCGCTCCTCGCGGCGCGACGGTTTCCCGAGGAAGAGAGTGTGGTGGACGCGGCGGCGGACGTGTTGGCGGGCGCGGGGCGATGCGGAGAAGCGAGGACGCTGCGGCCGCGCGTCTCGTGTCCACGGGCTGAAGCCCGGGCTCGGCCGCAAGTGCGTCCTTAAGGACGCGCCCAGGGCCGAGCGCCGCCTTCAGGCGGCGGGTTCAAATGTTCTTCTCTTCCAGGAGCTTCAGGAATTCCTGCGAGGTGGCGAGCTTCGCGAGCCGGTCCGGCACGTCCGGCTCCTTCGCGAACTGGGCGATCTTGCCGAGGACAGGGAGATACTGATTGGAGACCTCGAGCGGCGGGGCGACGATCAGGAAGAAGTAGTGGACCGGCCGGTCGTCGATCGCCTTGAAGTCGATCCCCTCGAGCTTGCGGCCGAAGGCGACGCGCAGGCGGTTCACGACGAGCGAGCGGCAGTGCGGAATGGCGATGCCCTGGCCGATGCCCGTCGAGCCCAGCGTCTCGCGCCGCCGCAGCATCTTGTAGAGCGTCGCGTCGGCCTTGTCGTCGAGCTTGAGGAGGCCGATGAGCTCCTTCAAGACGTCGTCTTTCGTCGTACTCGTGAGCTGGAGGTTGACGGCGTCTTCGGAAAAGAACTCGCGCAGCTGCACCGGTCTCCGCTCCTCGCGTGTCGGGCGCCACAACGTAATGACTGGTTGCCCGCCACGCAACGCGCCATTACGTTGTTGCGCATGCAGTTCCCCTACCGCGTCGCGTCCGACGTACCGCTCTTCCTGGCCCCGATGGCCGGCGTGTCGGAGTCTCCCTTCCGGCTGCTGTGCCGCCGCTTCGGGGCCGACGTCGTGGTGTCGGAGTTCATCTCGGCCGTGGGCGTGTCGCGGGGGATCGCCGCCCTGTTCGCGGACATGCGCTTCGAGGAAGCCGAGCGCCCGATCGGGATCCAGCTCTATGGCGCCGACGCCACAGTCATGGCGCGGGCCGCCGGGATGGTGACCGAGGTCTGCAAGCCCGACTTCATCGACATCAACTTCGGCTGTCCCGTGAAGAAGGTGGTGAAGAACAACGGCGGCTCCGGGTGCCTCAAGGACCTGGGGCAGGTGCAGGCGATCATCCGTGCCGTGCGCGGGGGGACCCATCTGCCCGTTACGGTGAAGATCCGCAGCGGTTGGGACGACGCGCAGCGCGACCCGCTCACGATCGCGCTGCGCTGCCGCGAGGCCGGCGCTCAGGCGATCACGCTGCACGCGCGCACCCGCACGCAGATGTTCTCCGGCACCGCTGATTGGGACGAGATCGCCGCGCTGGTGGAGCGGCTCGACGTTCCCGTGATCGGGAACGGGGACATCCGCACGCCCGAGGACATCGTCGCGATGCGGCGACACACGGGCTGCGCCGGCATCATGATCGCGCGCGGCTCGTTCGGGAACCCGTGGATCTTCGCGCAGGGGCGCGACCTTTTGGGGGGGGGGCGGCCCCGGCGACGCGACCCGGAGCCAGCGGAGCGGTTCGCCGTGGCGCTCGAGCACGCCCGGCTGGCGCTGCGGCTGCAGGGCGACTCGCGCCGCACGGCGCTCGAGTTCCGCAAGCATTTCGGCTGGTACACGAAGGGGGTGCCGGGCGCGGCCGAGCTGCGCGAGCGGCTGTTCCAGATCGACTCGATGCAGGGGGCGGAGGCGATCTTCGCCGCTTACCTCGAGGAGGCGGCCGTGGAGGTGGCGGCGTGAGGCTGGACGAGCTGGGGCGGCTGATCGAGCAGCTGCCCTTCGCCCAGATCGATCACCTCCGCCCGGTCACCCAGGGCCACGCCGAGATCATCTTCGGCTCCGGTAAGACGGCCGCGCAGGTGGTCGCCATCGCCGAGCGGCTCGAGGTGGCGAACGGCGAATTCCTCGCCACCCGGGTGGAGCCCGCGCAGCGCGATGCGCTGATCGCCCGCTTTCCGCGCGCCGAGTGGAGCGAGCTGGGCCGCACGGTCTATCTCCCGCGGGATCCCGAGCCCGCCCCCACCGGGCGCGGCACCGTGCTCGTCGTGACGGCGGGTACGAGTGATCTGCCCGTCGCCGAGGAGGCGGCCGTGACGGCGCGCGCCTTCCGCAATCGCGTGGAGCGGCTCACGGACGTGGGCGTGGCGGGTATTCACCGCATTCTCACACAGACCGACGCGCTGCGCAGCGCGGCCGTGATCATCGTGGTCGCCGGGATGGAAGGCGCGTTACCGAGCGTGGTGGGCGGGCTCGTGAGCGTGCCCGTGATCGCGGTGCCGACGAGCGTGGGGTACGGCGCGTCCTTCGGCGGCCTCGCCGCGCTGCTCGCCATGCTCAACTCGTGCGCGTCCGGCGTCACCGTCGTGAACATCGACAACGGGTTCGGCGCCGCCGCCGCCGCGAGCCGCATCAACCACTCGTGAACCGCCGCGGGGGGTGGCTCGCCCCCGCACTCCTGATCCTCGGCCTCGCCGGCGTCGCGCTGGCGGTCGTGCGTGGTGGGCGGTGGGCGCTCGTCGCCGCTGCGGGCGGCGCCGCGTTCGTGTGCGGCATCGCCCTCCCGGCGCTCGTCCGCCGGCTACCCCGGAAGCCCCGCGCCCGCGCGCTCGACTTCTCCCACACCCTCGATCTGCTGCGCCGCGCTCACGACGCTCACGCCTGCTGGGCGGTAGGGCTGCGGGATGGGGACGTCGAGTCTCTGGGCGAGCGGGAGGTGCATGAGGATCGGCGCCGGCGCGGCGCCGCCCTGGCGCAGCTCGCGTCGGTGGACGGGCGCGTCCACGTCGCCCGGGAGCCCCACGGCACCTACGTCGCGGTGGGGGACTTCCCGTACGGGGCGGGAGTCCTGCTCGCGTGGCCGGACGCCGGCGCGGAGTTCACGGATCCTGTGGCGGAGGAGTTGCGCCGCCTCGTCGCGACCATGCGGCTCGCGGAGCTCGAGCTCCCGGAAGCGCAGGGGCTGGTCGTCGCGAAGCAGCTCGCCCTCGCGGCGTCAGGCACGCAGACGCTCGAGGGGGTCGCGCGCGCCGCCGTGGAGCTGGCGCAGCCCCTCGCTCAGCGCGGTGCGGCCGTCGTGACGCTCGAGGGGGCGGGGGCCGCCGTGCACGTGGTCGCCACCTCCAGCCTGGTGGACAAGCGGCTCGCGGGCCTGACGCTGTCTCCCGAGGCGCCGGTCGCCCGCGCCATCCACACCGGCCTCCCGGTCGTGACGCAGGGGGGCGAGGACGTGTTCGGTCCCGGCGTGCCGGAGCGCCGGCGCCGGGAGCGCGCCGGGGCGGCGTACCCGCTGCTCGACGGGCACGTCGTGGTCGGGGCGCTCGTGCTGATCGGTCCACCGCTCGACCCGGACGCGCCGGTCGCCGAGCAGCTGGGCGGGCTCATCTCGGAGCTGGGCCCCCGACTCGCGGCGGCTCGGGCGGTGCACGAGGCCGAGCGGCGCGCCCTGCTCGACCCGCTGACCGGGCTCTGCAACCGGCGGGAGTTCGAGCGCGTGCTGGAGCGGTACGGCGGTGACGTCAAGACCAAGCTCGAGCCGGCGACGCTGGTCTACGGCGATCTGGACCGGTTCAAGGGGTTGAACGACACGCTCGGGCACGCCGCGGGCGACGCTGCGCTGCGGCACGTGGCCGGGATGCTCCAGGCGGCCGTGCGGGACGGCGATCTCGTGGCCCGGATCGGTGGCGAGGAGTTCGCGGTGTGGCTGCCGCGCACGCCGTTGGGAGAGGGCCTCGAGGTCGCCGAGCGCGTCCGACGGGGCGTGGAGGGGACGGCGTGGCGCTGGAACGGCGCGGCGCACGCCATCACGATCTCGTGCGGCGTGGCCGGGTTCCCCGATCCCGTGCGTGACGTCGCGAATCTCCGCGGCGCGGCGGACGCCGCGCTGTACCGGGCCAAGCAGGCGGGACGCAACCGAGTTGAAAAAGCCACCGCGGCCAGCTAGCTTGCCCCGCGAGGGGGCGACAGGCTTCGACGGGTATGACGAGGATGTCGCGGCGTGCCCAGGTCTCGGTTCCTGGTAAAACCGCTGAGAAACGTTACAACTGCCAATTCAAACCTGGCACTGGCTGCGTAAGCTTCGGCTTCACGCACCTGCGTGAGTGGCAGCCCGCCTGAGGCGGCGCTCACGTATCGCAAAGTCGGGCTGGCGTGATCCGGGGCCCGAACGGGTCGCGCGAGAGCTGGTAAGGGCTGGTCGCATCCGAGGCCGGCGAGGCGCCGAGGATGCGAGACCTCTCAAGCGTCGCCTACGCACGTAGAAGCGCATTCGGAGTCACGCTCGGACCGGGGTTCGATTCCCCGCGCCTCCACTAAAGACGGGTAAAGGCCGGTAAAGGGCCGGAGAAGGGGGAAGGGTGATGCGGTTACCCTTCCCCCTTCCCCTTTCCCCGCTCACAATTGGGTCCCCTCGCGAGGGAGGTCGGCATGAACGCGGTGCTCGATCTGGTGAAGGTCCTGTACGAGCCGGGCGCGGTGTTCGAGCGACTCCGGGAGAAGCCCAGCTTCTGGCAGCCGTTCATCGCGATCTGCGTCGTGCAGCTCGTGCTCGGCGTGCTCCAGCTGCCCTACACAAAGGCCGCGATGGCCGTGCAGTTCGCGCAGATGCAGGCGCGCGGCGCGGCCGGGCCGGCGGACCCGTCCAAGTTCGCAATGATCGGCCTGTTGTTCCTCCCCATCGGCCTGCTGCTCATCTTCCTGATCCTGGCGGCGCTCTTGTGGGTGCTGACCTCGGTGCTCGCGGGCGACGCCAAGTTTGCGACGCTGCTCAGCGTCACGACCTACGCGGGCATCACGTTCGTGTTGCTGAGCGTGGCCGGCCTTGCGACCCTGATGCTCAAGGGCGTGCAGGGCATCACGTCGCCCGCCGACCTGCAACCCGCGCTGGGACTCGATCTGCTCGTTCCCGAAGCCGGCCGTTTCACGACGGCGCTGCTCAAGGCATTCAACCCGTTCTCGATCTGGGGCGTGATTCTGACCGCGATCGGCATCCAGACGACCCACCGCACGTCGAAGGGGACGGCGTACACGGTGGCGGCCGTGGCGTTCCTGATCGGCACGCTGATCGGCGCGGGGTTCGCGATGCTCGGCCCCGGCGCGAAGTCGTGAGCGTGGAGCCCTAGACCGTCGCTTTCGTGCGGTTGATGACGCCCTGCTCCTCGAGCGCCGCCTGCGCGGCCGCGAGCCGGGCGATCGGCACCCGGAACGGCGAGCACGACACGTAGTTCATGCCGACGCGGTGGCAGAACTTCACCGAGGCCGGCTCGCCGCCGTGCTCGCCGCAGATCCCGACCTTCAGATCGGTGCGGGTGCCGCGCCCCAGCCGCACCGCCATCTCCATCAGTTTGCCGACCCCTTCCTGGTCGAGCACCTGGAACGGGTCTTCCGGCAGGATGCCGCGCTCCACATAGAACGGCAGGAATCGGCCGGCGTCGTCGCGCGACAGCCCGAAGGTGGTCTGGGTGAGGTCGTTGGTCCCGAACGAGAAGAAGTCCGCCTCCTTGGCGATCTCGTCCGCCGTGAGCGCCGCCCGCGGCAGCTCGATCATCGTGCCCACGAGGTAGGGGACGCCCCGGCCCGCGGCCACGAACACCTCCTGGGCCACGCGCCGCACGATCTCCGCCTGCCGCCGCAGCTCCTCGACGTCGGCGACGAGCGGGATCATGACCTCGACCATGACCTTGTGGCCGCGCCCTCCCACCCGACACGCCGCCTCGAAGATGGCGCGGGCCTGCATCTCCGTGATCTCGGGGTAGGTGATGCCGAGCCGGCACCCGCGGTGCCCGAGCATGGGGTTGGCCTCGACCAGCGCGCCGACGAGCCGCTTGAGCTTGGCGACCGGCAGCCTCATCTCCTTGGCGAGCGTCGCCAGCTCCTCCGGGGTGTGCGGGAGGAACTCGTGCAGCGGGGGGTCGAGCAGGCGAATCGTCACCGGGAGGCCCGCCATCGCCTCGAAGATCCCCTCGAAGTCGTGCCGCTGCATCGGCAGGAGCTTGGCGAGCGCGCGGCGGCGGCCCGCCTCGTCCGCGGCGACGATCATCTCGCGCATCGCGGTGATGCGGTCGCCCTGGAAGAACATGTGCTCGGTGCGGCACAGCCCGATGCCCTCGGCCCCGAGCTCGCGCGCGCGCTTCGCGTCCGCCGGCGTGTCGGCATTGGCGCGGACGCGCAGGCGCCGGCGCTGGTCGGCCCAGGCCATCAGCTTCGCGTAGTGGCTGCCCGCCTTCGGCTCGACGACCTTCGCGGCGCCCAGCAACACCCGGCCCGACGTCCCGTCCACGGTGATCACCTGCCCCTGCTTCACCACCCGGCCGTTGGCGCGGAAGCGGCCGCCGTGGGGGTCCACCTCGATGTCCTTGGCGCCGACGACACACGTCTTCCCCATGCCGCGCGCCACGATCGCCGCGTGGCTCGTCATGCCGCCGCGGGCGGTGAGCACGGCCTGCGCCGCGACGATGCCGTGGAAGTCCTCGGGGCTCGTCTCGGGCCTGACGAGGATCACCTTGCGGCCCTTCTTGGCGAGGGCGACGGCCAGGTCGGCGTCGAACACCGCCTCGCCGATCGCGGCGCCCGGCGACGCCGGCAGGCCTTTCGCCACGAGCGTCGCGGACGCCCGTGGATCGACCATCGGATGGAACAGCTGGTCCAGGTCGCGGGGCGGGACGCGCTGGACCGCCTCATCCGCGGAGATCAGCCCGTCGTCCACCATGTCCGCGGCGATACGGACCGCCGCGAGCCCGGTCCGCTGCGCGCGCCGGGTCTGGAGCATGTAGAGCTTGCCGCGCTCGAAGGTGAACTCGATATCCTGCACGTCCTTGAAATGCCGCTCCAGCTTTTGCGCCACCCGCTCGAGCTCGCGGGACACGCGGGCCAACCGGCCGCGCCCCAGCTTCGCGATCGGCTGCGGCGTGCGCGCGCCGGACACGACGTCCTCACCCTGCGCGTTCACGAGGAAGTCCCCGTTCAGGACCTTCTCGCCGGTGCTGCAGTCGCGGGTGAAGGCCACGCCCGTGCCCGAGTCCTCGCCCATATTCCCGTACACCATCGCCACCACGTTCACGGCCGTCCCCAGGTCCTCGGGGATGCCGTGGATGCGGCGATAGTCCACCGCGCGACGGGTGCGCCAGCTGCGGAACACCGCCTCGATCGCCCCCCACAGCTGCTGCATCGGGTCGTCGGGGAAGGGTGCTCCCACTTTGGCCTGGACCATGGCCTTGAACTCCCGCACCAGCGCCTGCAGGTCTTCGGGCGGGAGGTCGATGTCGCGCTCCACCTTGCGGCGCAGCTTGTACTCCTCGAGCACCTCCGCGAACGGCTGCCTCCCCAGGTCGAATACCACGTCGCCGTACATCTGCACGAAGCGGCGGTAGGAGTCGTAGGCGAAGCGCGGGTTCTTGGAGTCCGCAACGAGTCCCTGCACGGTCTCGTCGTTCAGCCCGAGGTTGAGGATCGTCTCCATCATGCCGGGCATCGACACGGCCGCGCCGGAGCGCACGGAGACGAGCAGCGGCCCGTCGCGGGAGGCGAACTTCCGCTTGGTGGCGCGCTCGAGCTGCTTCAGGTGGCGGGCGACCTCCTCCTTCAGCCCGTCAGGAAAGGTGCCGCGCTCGAGGTAGGTGAGGCACAGCTTGGCGGAGATGGTGAAGCCGGGCGGAACGGGGAGGCCGAGGTTCGCCATCTCGGCGAGGCCGGCGCCCTTGCCGCCCAGGATGTCGCGCATCGCGGCGGAGCCGTCGGCGCGCCCGGTGTCGAAAAAGTAGACCCACCGCTCGACCGACGGCACGGTGGGTCAGGAGGTGATGGCGGCCAGGAGCGGCGCGGCGTGGCGCGCCCGCTCCAGGTCGTCGGGGATCTCCGTGGGGTAGTCGCCCGAGAAGCACGCGTGGCAGAACTCCCCGGGCTCGCCCCCCGCCGCCCGCAGCATGCCGTCGAGCGAGAGGTAGCCGAGCGAGTCGACGCCCAGGTGCTCGCGGATCTGCGCGATCGAGTGGCTGGCGCCGATCAGCTCGCCCCTGGTGGGCGTGTCGATCCCGTAGTAGCAGGGCCCGGTGATGGGCGGCGATGCGACGCGGAAGTGCACCTCCGTCGCCCCCGCCTGGCGGATCAGCTGTACCAGCGCCCGGCTCGTAGTGCCGCGCACGATCGAGTCGTCCACCACGACGACCTTCTTCCCTGCGAGGACCTCCCGCACGGGGTTGAACTTGATCTTCACCTTGGCCGTGCGACCCGCCTGCGCCGGATGGATGAACGTCCGGCCCACGTAGTGGTTGCGGATCAGCGCGTGCTCGAGCTTGATCCCGGTGGCCTCGGAGTAGCCCAGCGCCATGGCGTTCGAGGAGTCGGGCACCGAGAACACGCAGTCCGCGCCAGAGGCGGGATGCTCGCGCGCCAGCTCGCGCCCCAGGGCCCGGCGCACGCGATCGACCGAGCGGTGGAACACGGTGCTGTCGGGCCGCGAGAAGTACACCAGCTCGAAGATGCAGCGGTGCGACGGCTTGGCGGGGAGCCGTGGCAGCTCCTCCAGCTCGTCGCCGTGCAGGCGCAGGAACTCGCCGGGCTCGACCTCGCGGCACGGCGTCGCCCCGATGATGTCGAGCGCGCATGTCTCCGAGGCGACCACCCACCCCCGCCCCAGCCGGCCCAGCACGAGCGGCCGGAAGCCGCGCCCGTCCACGATGGCGTACAGCGTGCGCCCGATCGTGATCACGAGCGAATAGGCGCCCTCCACCCGCTCCAGCGCGTCGAGGATCTGGTCCTCGGGCTCCCGCGCCTCGGACCGGGCGATCAGGTGCACCAGCACCTCGCTGTCCGACGAGCTCTGGAAGATGGAGCCCTTGGTGACGAGATCGGCGCGCAGCTGCACGGCGTTCGTCAGGTTGCCGTTGTGGGCCAGGGCGAGCGGCCCCTCGCGGTAGGCGGCGAGCATCGGCTGGGCGTTGGCGAGCACCGAGGAGCCGGCGGTGGAATAGCGGGTGTGCCCCACCGCCACGTCCCCCCCCAGCCCCGCAAGCACCGGCTCGGCGAAGATGTCCGACACGAGCCCCATGCCGCGGTGCGAGCGCGCCACCCCTGCGCCGTCTACGGCGACGATGCCCGCCGACTCCTGGCCGCGATGTTGCAGGCTGTAGAGGCCGAGGTAGGCGAGCCGCGCTGCGTCGGGAATTCCGGTAACGCCGATGATGCCGCACATCTGTGCCGTCAGTCTCCCATGCGACGAGGGATCGCCGTGAAATATACCTCGCGGAGCTCCCCAACGGGGCGGTCGATCACGGTATCGCGCAGTCGCAGCCGCACACGCCCGCCGCGCTCGCCTACGGTCCCCGCCCGGGGAATTGGGACGCCGTGCTCTTGCGCCAGCGCCGTCACGGCGGCGGCGCGCTCGGGTGAGCACGTGATGACGACACGCCCGTGAGACTCGCTGAAGAGCAATTCGTACGGTGTAAGCCGTAAGGCGTAAGACGTAAGGTCGACGTCGAGGCCGAAGCCCGTTTGCTCGTACGGCCCACCCATCGCGACCTCCGCGAGCGCGACGCCGAGCCCGCCGTGCGAGCAGTCGTGCGCCGAGCGCACCAGCCCCGCCGCAGCGCCTGCTACGAGGAAGTCGATGAGGCGCCGCTCGGCCTCGAGGTCGACCCGCGGGGGCTCGCCGCACACGGCCCCGTACAGCACCTCCCACAGCGCGGAGGCGCCGAGCTCGGGCCGCGTCTCCCCGAGCACCAGGACGACGTCGTTGCGCTCCCGCGCGTGGCTCGGGACGGCGCGGTCGGCCCGGGCGACGAGCCCCACCATCCCGACGACCGGCGTGGGATCGACCGCACCCGTCGGGCTCTCGTTGTAGAAGGACACGTTGCCGCCGGTCACGGGCGTGCCGAGCGCGCGGCAGGCGTCGGCGATGCCGCGGCAGGCCTCCTGGAACTGATACAACACCGCCGGCCGCTCGGGGCTGCCGAAGTTGAGGCAGTCGGTGATGCCGAGGGGCCGTGCGCCGGTGCAGGCGACGTTGCGGGCGGCTTCGGCCACCGCGGCCTTGCCGCCCTCATAGGGGTCGAGCAGCACGTAGCGGGCGTTGCCGTCCGTGCACACGGCGAGGCCCCAGTCGGCGCCGCGCACGCGGATCACGGCCGCGTCGCCCCCTCCCGGTCCGAGGGCGGTGCCGGCTTGCACGGTCGAGTCGTACTGCTCGTACGCCCAGCGTTTCGACGCGATGGGCGGGTGGTCGAGGAGGCGGAGAAGGACCTCGTCGGGCGGGGGCGTGGGGGCGTGGGGCGTGGGGCGTTGGCGACGCAGGGCCGCGATCCGGGGGTCCTCCTCTGCCGCCGGCTCATAAACCGGGCAGTCTTCTATGAGCTGCCGGCCCGGGATCTCCGCAACGACCTCGTCCCGCCACTTCACCCGGTACAGCCCGTCGTCGGTGACGCGGCCGATCGGCGTCGCCTCGAGCTCCCACTTCGCGGCGATCGCCTGGACGTCCGCCACGCGGTCGGCCTTCGCCACGACCAGCATCCGCTCCTGCGACTCGGAGAGCAGGATCTCGTAGGGCGTCATCCCGGCCTCGCGCGCCGGCACCAGCGACGCGTCGATCTCCACGCCCGCCCCGCCGCGGGCGGCCATCTCCGCCGACGACGACGTCAGGCCGGCCGCCCCCATGTCCTGGATGGCCACGATGTGCCCCGAGGTGATGAGCTCGAGGCTCGCCTCGAGCAGCAGCTTCTCGGTGAAGGGGTCGCCCACCTGGACCTGGGGGCGGCGCCGCTCGCTTTCGTGCGTCAGCTCTTCCGACGCGAAGGAGGCGCCGTGGATGCCGTCGCGGCCGGTGCGCGATCCCACGACGAGGAGCACGTTGCCCACGCCGTGCGCCACGGCCCTGATGAGGTCCCGCTCCCGCAGGACGCCCACGCACATCGCGTTCACGAGCGGGTTCCCCGCATAGCCCGGGCCGAAGTCCACTTCGCCGCCGACCGTGGGGACGCCCACGCAGTTGCCGTAATCCCCGATCCCGCGCACCACTCCCGTGACCAGGTAGCGGTTGCGCGCTTCGTCGAGCGCGCCGAAGCGCAGGCTGTTGAGCAGCGCCACGGGGCGGGCGCCCATGGTGAAGACGTCGCGCAGGATGCCGCCCACGCCGGTCGCGGCGCCCTGATAGGGCTCCACCGCCGACGGGTGGTTGTGCGACTCGATCTTGAACGCCACGGCCCAGCCGTCGGGGAGCCGCAGGACCCCCGCGTTCTCGCCCGGCCCCTGGACCACCTGGGGGCCGGTGGTGGGAAGCGTCTTGAGGATCGGCTTGGAGTGCTTGTAGGAGCAGTGCTCGCTCCACAGGGCGGAGAAGATGCCCAGCTCGGCAAAGGTGGCCGGACGCCCGAGCAGTGCTTCGATGCGGGCGTATTCGGCGGCGGTCAGGTTGTGCTCGCGGACGAGCTCAGGCGTGATCGGCGGATCGCCGGGGAAGGGCGTCGCCCGGGTCACGCGTCCGGCACCTTCGCCCCGGTGACGCCCCGCATCACCGTGCGGAAGACGCGATTGATGATGCCGGACTCGTGCTGCAGCAGGTTCTCCACCTCACCCTTGTCGAACCACACGCCGTGGCAGTGCGTGCACTGGTCGACCTCGATGCCGTGCCACTCCCCCGTGATCAGGTCATAGCCGCATTTCGGGCACTTCATGTGGTGCGAGCGACGCTCGGCGTCGGTCTGGGTCTTCCTGACGGCGTCGCGCTGCTGGCGCAGCAGCTCGGCGTCGCGCCGCGCGAAGTACTCCTCTTCGTTCTTGCTGGGCTTCTCCGCCATGGCTCAAGGCGTCGCGGGTGGCCGGACGGTCAGCGTGTCGCCTCCGGGCGTGTAGTGCGGCTTGGTCGCCTTCGGCGAGGAGGACTGTCCGCTGTAGCGGTGACCATCCCACCGCAGCACGGCGTCGACCACCTGGCCGTTTTGCAGCGTGACCAGATCCAGCATGCCGCAGGTGTACTCGCACCCGTTCCGGAAGTAGAGGTACGTGTATTCGCCGGAATGCCGCACCGCGGCCGCAGGCCCCCACAGGGAATAGACGTCGTTCTCGCTCATCCCCGGCGCGATGGTGCCCGTGTCCTGGGAGAGGTAGGGCTCGTCGCGCGACGGCCGCGGGATGTCGGGCGCCCGGGCCGTGGCCGGGAGGCGCGGCGGTCGAGCCGGGGGCTTGGAGGGAGGCTCGCGCGCAGGCCTGCCCGTTGGGCTCAGCGGGTTGGGCTCGGCGGGGACGGGCGCTGCCGGTTGGGGTTGGGCAGGGGCCGGCTGCGCCGGACGCCCGCGGTTGGTGAAGCGCTCCCGCGCCGCGGCGATCTTCTCCCGGACTTTCGCGACCTGCTCGTTGACCTGCTTACACCCCAGGGTGGCGGTCGCCAAGAGCGCGCACACCCACAGCGTGCTGCGTCGCATGTCCAGCCTCCATCGAGAGAAAGAGACGGGCACCATCCTGGCCGCCCAGGACCGGGGCGATCCGTCGCTCCGGGTGGGGCATGATCCCGACCACGTTGCGGCCGGCGTTACAGATGCCGGCGATGTCGTTCGTCGAGCCGTTCGGGTTGTCACGCACGTAGCGCCACACCACCTGCCCGCCGGCTTCGAGCTCGGCCGCCGTGCGCGGGTCCGCCGCGTAGCGGCCGTCGCCGTGCGCGATGGGCAGCTCGAGCACTTCGCCGCGCTCGTACAGGCAGGTGAACGGCGTGTCGGTGGCTTCCACCCGCACCGACACGGGGCGGGAGAGGAAGCGCAGTCCGGCGTTGCGCATCAGCGCGCCCGGCAGCAGGCCGGCCTCGCACAGGATCTGGAAGCCGTTGCAGATCCCGAGCAGCTGCCCTCCCGCCCGCGCGTGCTCGGCGACGGCCGCCATGACCGGCGAGAAGCGCGCGATCGCGCCGGAGCGAAGATAGTCGCCGTAGCTGAAGCCGCCGGGCAGGATCACGACGTCGGCCTGCCCCAGGTCCCGCTCGCGGTGCCACACGAAGTATGCCTCGCACCCGGCGGCGCGGGCGGCGTGGAGCGTGTCGGCGTCGCAGTTCGATCCGGGAAACACCACCACCGCGACGCGGCGCATCAGGCGGCCTCCACCAGCACCGAGTAGTCCTCCGTGACGGGATTGGCGAGCAGCCGGTCGCACATGGCCCGGGCCCGCGCCGCGGCTTCGTCCTTGCTGGGTGCCGTGACGTCGAGGACGAGGTGCTTGCCGATGCGCACCGCGGTCACCTCGCCGAACCCCAGCGCGTGCAGGGCGTGCTCGACGGCCCGGCCCTGGGGATCGAGCAGCGTGGCCCGCGGCATCACGCGGACCTCCACGCGGAACGCCTTCATGCGGCCCCGCCGCCGCTCGAGATCCCCCGGAGATCCTCGCCCTGCTCGGCGTCGCTCAAGACGATGGGCCCCGCCACCTCGGCTTCCTCGTCTTCCTCGGACTCGGCGAAGAAGGAAAGCAGGGCGGCCCGCAGCACACCATAGGTCATGTAGGCGATCCCCAGCGGGAAGAAGAACGCGTCGTGCTCCAGAATGCCGAACACCAGGACGAACAGGATCACAGCCAGGCCCAGGAGCCCGCGAACGCTGCGCACCCCGGCGCGCGGCACCGTGGCATAGCGCACGTTGCTCACCATGAGGATGGTGAGGAGGATCATGAGGAGCTGCAGCAGGTGGTGCCACGGCAGCAGCCGCAGCGAGGCCTGGTACAGCTCGGTCGTCGTGAACGGGTAGTAGGTCGCGAGCGTCATCCCGGCGGCCGGCGAGGGCAGCCCGATGAAGGCAGCCTTCGCGGTGCCCGCCTGGGTCACGTTGAAGCGGGCCAGCCGGATCGCCGCCGCCATCACGTAGAAGTAGCAGAAGATCCAGGCCGCCTGGCCGGCGGTGGAGAACTCGAGCTGGTACATCAGGAACGCGGGGGCGACGCCGAAGCTCACCACGTCGACCAGGCTGTCGAGCTCCGCCCCGAAGCGCGACCCGGTGTTGGAGAGGCGCGCCACGCGGCCGTCCAGCGCGTCGAGGATGCCGGCGAAGAAGATGTACCAGGCCGCCCGGTAGTACTCGCCCCGAGCCGCCAGCACCATCGACCAGATGCCGAAGAACAGATTGAAGAGCGTGAACAGGCTCGGCACGACCACGACCACGCGCCGGATGCGGCCCGAGCGGACCGGCGGCCTCATTCGGGATACTCCGCGAGCACGCTGGCGCCCGCCCGCACCCGGTCGCCCGGCGCGACCCGGACCACGGGGTGCAGCGCCGCGGGGAGGAACACGTCGACGCGGGAGCCGAACCGGATCATGCCCAAGCGCTCCGCCTGCGTCACGCGCTCACCCTCCCGACCGTCCGTCACGATGCGCCGCGCCACGAGCCCCGCGATCTGGCGCACCAGCACCCTGCCGTGGAGCCCGCGGATCCCCACCGACGCCTGCTCGTTGTCGAGACTCGCCTTGTCCGTCGCGGCGTGCAGAAACTTCCCCGGATGGTAGCGCACCAGCTCGACCGTCCCCGATACCGGGTAGCGGTTCACGTGTACGTCGAACACGCTCATGAAGATCGAGAGCCGGGTGGCGGGTGCGCCCAGGTACATGGGCTCCTCCACCCGCGCGACCGCCACGACCTTGCCGTCCGCCGGCGCGATCACGAATCGCTCCCCGCGCGGCCCCGAGCGCACGGGATCTCGAAAGAACACGATCAGCCACAAGGCGAGGAGCAGCAGCACGACCTCCAGCGCCCACAGCCACCGCCCCCACGTGCCCGCGCCCCACGCCCCCATCGCCACGAGGGCCCACCCGGGGAGGATGAAGGGCCAGCCTTCGGGAGCGATCCGCATCAGCGCACCGCAAGGGCGTGTCCCGTCAGGCGGCGGTACGCATCGAGGTAGCGCTCGCTCGTGGCGCGCACCACCTCAGGCGGGAGCGGCGGCGGCGGCGGGTTCCCGTTCCACCTCCCCTGCTTCTTCAGGTCGGCCAGATAGTCGCGCAACGGTTGCTTGTCGAAGCTCGGCTGGCTCTTGCCGGGCTGGTACCGGTCGGCGGGCCAGAAGCGGGACGAGTCGGGCGTGAGGATCTCGTCGATCACGAGCAGCTGGCCCGTCGCGGTGGTACCGAACTCGAATTTGGTGTCAGCGATGATGATGCCGTTCGGTCGCGCATAGCCGCGCCCCGCTTCGTACAGCGCCAGGCTCGCCTGCTTGAGGCGTTCGGCCAGGGCCGCGCCGAGCGCCGCGGTCACGTGGGCGCAGGTCACGTTCTCGTCGTGCCCCGTTTCGGCCTTCGTGGCGGGGGAGAAGATCGGCGGATCGAGCCGCGCGCTCTCGATCAGGCCTTCGGGGAGGGGCTCGCCCGCGAGCGTGCCCCGCTCCCGGTACTCCGCCCAGGCCGAGCCCGCGAGGTAGCCCCGCACGACGCACTCGAACGGCACGGGCGTCGTGCGGCGCACCAGCATGGCGCGCCCGGCGAGCAGGGGCGCACCATGCTGCGCCCCTTCCTGCCCGAAGAGCGCCGGGACCCGCTCCGCGATCTCGTCCGCGTCGGCCGTCAGGAAGTGGCTCGGCATCACGGTGGCGAGCTTCCCGAACCAGAAGGCGCTGAGCTGGGTCAGCACCGCGCCCTTGTGCGGCACGGGCTCCTTCAGCACCACGTCGAACGCGCTCACGCGGTCGCTCGCGACGAGGAGCAGCGTATCCGCGTCCACCTCGTAGACCTCGCGCACCTTGCCACGGCGCAGCAGCGGGAGCGGCAGGGCGCTCGCGACGAGCGGCGCGGTCACACGGTCACCTCGGCGGCGGCCGCCGCTGGGGCCACGGCCTCGATCTGGCGCAGCACGGGGGGCAGCACCTCCTCGAGGAATTCGTCCACCTGCTGGGGCGCGCGGCCGACGTAGCTGACGGGCTCGCGCTCGTCCGGCGTGGCGCGAATCCCGAGCCGCCGGAACGCGGGGTCCCGGGCGAGCCGCTCGAGCAGGTCGTTCGCCGCGCCCATCTCCGCCACGGCCTGTGCCACGGCGAGGCTGTGGCCGCGGATCACCTCGTGCAGCTGCTGGCGGTCTCCGCCCGCCTTCACCCCCCGCACCAGCCACCGCTCGGTCGCGAGGAAGGGCATCGCCTCCTGGACCCGCCGGGCGATCACGGCCTCCCGCACTTCGAGCCCGGCGGCGACGTTGGTCGCGAGCACCAGGATCCCGTCCGTCGCGAGAAAGGCCTCGGGGAGAACGAGACGCCGGTTGGCGCTGTCGTCGAGCGTGCGCTCGAGCCACTGACTGGCGGCGGTGTGCCAGGCGTTGCCCTCCAGCTCGATCACGAAGCGGCCCAGACTGGTCATCCGCTCGGCCCGCATCGGGTTGCGCTTGTAGGGCATGGCGGAGGAGCCGACCTGCTCGCTCTCGAACGGCTCCAGCATCTCGCCTTCGTGCTGCAACAGCCGCAGGTCGGTGGCGAACTTGGCGGCGGAGGCGGCGACCCCGGACAACGCGGCGAGGATCTGGGCGTCCAGCTTGCGAGTGTAGGTCTGGCCGGTGACCGGGAACACGCGCGTGAATGCCATCTTCTTTGCCACCCGGGCGTCGAGCTCGCGCGCCTTCTCGACGTCGCCGTCGAACAGCTCGACGAAGCTCGCCTGGGTGCCGGTCGTACCTTTCACGCCGCGGAACTGCAGCGTCGCCAGACGGTGCAGCAGCTCCTCGGCGTCCAGCAGAAACTCCTGCATCCACAGCGTGACCCGTTTGCCGACGGTGGTGAGCTGCGCCGGCTGGAAGTGGGTGTAGGCGAGGCAGGGGAGGGCGCGGTGGCGGCGTGCCGGCTTGGAGAGCGCCACCAGCACGGCGGCGATCCGCCCGAGCAAGAGCTGCATCCCCTCCCGCATCAGCAGCAGGTCGGCGTTGTCCGTGACGTAGGCGCTCGTGGCGCCGAGGTGCAGGAACGGCCGCGCCGCCGGCGCCTGCTCGCCCAGGTGATGGATGTGCGCCATCACGTCGTGGCGCAGGCGTTTCTCGTGCTCCGCCGCGCGGTCCGGATCCGCGTCGTCGAGGTGGGCGCGCAGGTGGCGGAGGGCGTCGTCCGGGATGACGAGCCCCAGCTCGCGCTGAGCCTCCATCAGGGCGAGCCAGAGGCGGCGCCACAGACCGATGCGCCGTCGCTCGCCCCACAACGCCTGCATCGCCGGCGAGGCGTAGCGCAGGGAGAGCGGCGACAGGTACGTCACACCTCGGCCTTCGCGCGCGCGACCAGCTTGCTCCAGTCGGCGAGGAACTGGTCGAGGCCACGGTCCGTGAGCGGGTGCAGCAGCAGCTTGCGCAGCACGTCGGGCGGCAGCGTCGCTACGTCCGCGCCGATCATCGCCGCCTCCACGACGTGGCGGGGGTGGCGGATCGACGCGGCGAGGATCTCGGTCTCGATACCGTAATTGTCGAAGATCACCCTGGCCTCGCGAATCACGTCCATCCCTTCCTGGCCCACGTCGTCGATCCGGCCGATGAAGGGGCTGACGTAGGCGGCGCCCGCCTTCGCCGCGATCAGGCATTGCACGCTGGAGAAGCACAGGGTGACGTTGGTCTTGATGCCGTCGGTGGCGAGCCGCCGCACCGCGATCATCCCCGCTTCGATCATGGGGATCTTGACCACGACGTTCTCCGCGATCTTGGCGAGCTCCTTCCCCTCCTTCAGCATCCCATCGACGTCCACGGCCACCACCTCGGCGGAAACCGGGCCCTCGACGAGCGAGCAGATCTCCTTGAGCACGTCCTTGGGGTCCAGGTCCCCCGCCTGCTTGGCGAGCAGGGACGGGTTCGTGGTGATGCCGTCGATCAGGCCCGCCTGCGCGGCCCAGCTGATGTCTTTGAGACTGGCGGTGTCGAGGAAAAACTTCATGGCTCAGTCCTCGGCGTAGAGGTCAGGAGGATAACGCACGGCCTCCAGGTACAGCCCCTGGGGTGGGGCGGGCGGGCCGGCCGCCTGATTGTCCGTCGCATCGAGCAAGCGGGGGAGGTCGGACGGCGGCCGCCGCCCCAGGGCGATGTCCACCATCACGCCCACGAGGAAGCGCACCATGCGGTGCAGGAATCGGTCGGCCTCGATCGTGAAATTCACCCCCGCCCCCTCCGAACGCGGCGCCCAGCGTGCGAGCGCCACGCGGCATCGGTGGTGGGGTTTCGCCGCGTCCCGGGCGGCGAGACCGCGAAAGTCGTGCTCGCCGGGGAGCGCTGCGGCCGCGCGCGCGAGCGTCTCCACATCGAGCGGCCGGCCCAGGGCCCATTCGTACGGCCGGCGAAACGGGGACCCGGCGGCGGCGTCCGTTCCGATCACGTAGCGGTAGCGCCGCGCGGTGGCGCTCTTGCGGGCGTGAAACCCGGGCCGCATCGGGCTTACCCGCTCGACCCACACGTCGCGCGGCGAGAGCGCGTTCAGGGCGCGGCGCAACCCGGCAACATCGGCGGCCCATCGCTCGCTCGCCGCGAAGCCGACGCCCTGGCCGACCGCGTGAACCCCCGTATCGGTCCGACCAGCGCCGATGGCCGTCGTCCGCCTGCCCATCAGGCGCTCGAGCACGGCTTCGAACTCCGCCTGTACCGTGCGCCCTTCCCGCTGCCGCTGCCAGCCCACGAACCGCGCCCCATCGTAGTGCACCACGGCGAGGTAGGGCCGGCTGGTCACGGGCGAAAGATAGAGAAAACGGGGGGGTCAATCAAGCCACGCAACCCGTTGTCCCATTTGACAAAAGACGATTTTTCGGGGTAGCTTTGGCGAGCCGCGAACCCATGCCCGACCACGCCGCCGCCATCCCCGCTACCCCCACCGCCGCCCAGCCTGCGCCGCTCCAGCGGGCGCTCGTGGCGCTCGCCAACCGCCAGTCCCTGAGCGAGCAGGAAGCGAGCGACGTCTTCGGCATCGTGATGCGCGGCGAAGCGACCCCGGCGCAGCTCGGCGGGCTCCTCCTGGCGCTGCGCGTCAAGGGCGAGACGGCCGAAGAGGTGGCGGGCGCCGCGCGGGCGCTGCGCGCCGCGATGATCCGCGTCCCCGCGGCGGGGGCCCACCTCGTCGATACCTGCGGCACGGGCGGCGGCGCGATCACGACCTTCAACATCTCCACGGCGGCCGCCTTCGTCGCGGCGGGCGCCGGCGCGTCCGTGGCGAAGCACGGCAACCGTTCCTTCACGTCGCAATGCGGGTCGGCGGATGTGATCGAAGCGCTGGGAGTGCGCATCCCCCTCGACGCGACGCAGGCCGCGCACGCGCTCCAGGAAGCCTGCATCACGTTCCTGTTCGCTCCGCATTTCCATCCGGCGATGAAGCACGCGGCTCCCGTGCGGCGGGAGCTGGGCGTGCCGTCCGTAATGAACCTGCTCGGGCCGCTCGCGAATCCCGCGGGCGTGCGCCGCCAGGTGGTCGGCGTCGCCGATCGCGAGCGCGCCCCGCTCATGGCGGAGGCCCTCGCCCGGTTGGGCACGGAGCACGCGCTGGTGGTGCACGGGGAGGTCGGCATGGACGAGATCTCACCCACCGGGGCCACCGCCGTGTGGGAGGTGCGGGGCGGCGCCGTCACGAGCTGGCGGCTCGATCCTGCCCGCTACGGGCTCGCGATCGCGGACGTGGCGGCGTTGCGTGGGGGAAGACCCGGCGTCAACGCGGAACGCGTGGAAGGCCTGCTCCGGAACGGGGCGGGGGACTCGGCGGGCGCCGCGGCGGTGCTCCTGAACGCCGCTGCCGCGATCTACGTGGCGGGCCTCGCCCGCACCTACGACGACGGCCTTGCGCGGGCTCGCGAGGCCCTCGGCTCGGGCTCCGCGCGCCGGGCGCTCGAGCGGCTGCGGGCCGCTAGTACTTCCGGATGACCCCCACCACGATCCCCTGCACGAGGATGTCGCGCTCGTTCACGCGCAGCGGGGTCATCGCGGGGTTCGCGGGCTCGAGCCGGATCCAGCCGCCCGGCTCGCGATAGAATTTCTTCACGGTGGCGTTCTGGCCGTGCACCAGTGCGATGACCGTCTGCCCGTTGTCGGCGGCGTTGCGCTCGTGCACGACGATGAAGTCGCCGTCCTTGATGTGCTCGTCGATCATGGAGGTGCCTCGGACCTTGAGCACGTAGCTCCGGCCGCGGCGCGGGATGAGCTCGTCGGGCACCGCGATGGCGTCGTCGCCCGTGATCGCCTCGATGGGTGCGCCGGCCGCCACGAGCCCGAGCAGGGGCAGCTCCGTCGCGCCGGTCTGTCCCTTCGGTGGCACGACCTCGATCGCCCGGCTCTCGTTGTGGGCGCGCCGGATGTAGCCCTTGCGCTCGAGGTTGGTGAGATGCTCGTGGACCGTGGCGAGCGACTGGAACCCGAACTGGCGGGCGATCTCCTCGAAGCTCGGGGCGTAGCCCTTGGACTCGATGTGCGTCGAGATGAAGTCGAGGATTTCGCGCTGGCGGCGTGTGAGCGGCATCAGGAGTCCCGAAAATAACCCGAAGCTAATCTACCCGAAAATCACCCGAACGCAAGCATGCCCCTGGCTACGCTGGATGAGATCCTGAGCGTCACCCGGGCGCGCGTGGCCCAGCTCCGGCCGCAGGCGCGAGATCTGGAGCGCCGGGCGTCCGCCGCCCCGCCGCCGCGTCCCTTCCAACAGGCGCTCCTAGGCAGCACGCTTGGGGTCATCGCCGAGGTGAAGCGGCGCTCCCCGTCTGCGGGAACGATCCGTGAAGACCTCGATCCCGTGGAGCACGCGCGGGCCTACGCGCGCGGCGGCGCGGTCGCGGTGTCGGTGCTGACGGACGAAGCGCACTTCGGCGGCTCGCTCGACGACCTGGCGCGCGTGGCGCAGCAGGTGGCGTTGCCCACCCTGCGCAAGGACTTCATCCTCGACGAGCTGCAGCTGCTCGAGGCGCGGGCGGCGGGCGCGAGCGCGGTGCTCCTCATCGTGCGGGCGCTCGCGGGTCGGCGGCTCGGCTCCCTGGCGGCCGCGGCGCGGGGTCAGGGGCTCGGAATCCTGATCGAGGTGCACACCGAAGCGGAGCTCGAGCGGGCGGTGGCGGCCTCCCCGACGGCGATCGGCGTAAACAGTCGGGACCTGGCGAGCTTCACCGTCGACCTCGAGGGGGCCGTACGGCTCCTGGCGCGGGTGCCCGAGGGCATTCCCGCGGTGGCCGAGAGCGGGATCGAAACGCGGGCGGACGTGGAGCGGGTCGCGGCGGCGGGCGCGGACCTGGTGCTCGTGGGGACGTCGGTGGCCCGGCGAGACGATCCGGCCGCCGCGGTGCGGGCCCTGACGGGCGTGCGGAGAATTGGGAGGAGCCGGTAATGCGAATGCGGAGTGCGGAGTGCGAAACGCGGAGTTTTCAGCGGGAGGGTCGTGGCCCGAAGGACTCCCTGGTCAAACTCCGCATTCCGCATTCCGCATTCCGCACTTTGGAGGACCCATGAGCATCCCCAACCTCGTCGAGCGGGCGGTCGACGGCCGCTTCGGCCCCTACGGCGGCCGCTACGTCCCCGAGACGCTGATGGCCGCGCTGGAGGAGCTGGCGCGTGTCCACGACGAGGCGAAGCGCGACCCCACCTTCTGGGCCGAGCTCGACGCCCTGCTGCGGGACTACGTGGGGCGGCCGACGCCGCTGACCGAGGCACCGCGGCTCGCGGCCGAGGCGGGGGTGGGCGGGGCGGTGGGAGGGGAGGTGCGCGTGCTGCTCAAGCGCGAGGACCTGAACCACACGGGCGCTCACAAGATCAACAACACGCTCGGTCAGGCGCTGTTGGCGCGCCGCATGGGGAAGCGACGCATCATCGCCGAGACCGGCGCGGGGCAGCACGGCGTCGCCACGGCGACCGTGTGCGCGAAGTTCGGCCTGGAGTGCGTCGTGTACATGGGCGAGGAGGACATGCGGCGCCAGCGGCTCAATGTGTACCGCATGGAGCTGATGGGGGCGCGCGTCGTGCCGGTCACGGCGGGGACGCGCACCCTCAAGGATGCGACCAACGAAGCGCTGCGCGACTGGGTGACCAACGTCACGAGCACGCATTACATCATCGGGTCCGTGGTGGGGCCCGATCCCTTCCCGCGTGTCGTGCGGGACTTCCAGTCGGTGATCGGGCGCGAGGCGCGCGCGCAGGTGCTGGAGCGCTACGGCCGGCTTCCCACGACCGTGGCGGCGTGCGTGGGAGGCGGATCGAACGCGCTCGGGATCTTCCACGCCTTTCTCGACGACCGGGAGGTGGAGCTCGTGGGTGTGGAGGCGGCGGGGGAGGGGCTGCCCTCGGGGCGCCACGCGGCCTCGCTCGCGCGCGGGCGTCCCGGCGTGTTCCATGGGAGCCTCAGCTACCTGCTTCAGGACGGCGACGGCCAAGTGCAGCCCGCCCACAGTGTTTCCGCGGGGCTCGACTATCCGGGAGTGGGCCCCGAGCATGCTTACCTGAAAGATACCGGCCGGGTATTGTATGTTGCGGTCACGGACCAGGAGGCGCTCGCGGCCTTCGCGGCGCTGTCCCGGCTCGAGGGCATCCTGCCGGCCCTGGAGAGCGCGCACGCCGTGGCGTGGGTGCTCGGGCGGCGGGGGAACTGGCGTGCGGGCGACCTCGTGCTCATCAACCTGAGCGGTCGGGGCGACAAGGACGTCGCTATGGTTGCAGAACTGACTGGAGCGAAGCTCTGACCGGGGTGAGCCGGGTCCCGCCCAGTGAGCCCCCGGCCGAGCTGGCGCTGCCTCCCGCCCAGGTCGAGGAGCTGATGCAGGTCGTCGTCAAGGGTCTGCGCGCCACCCAGTTGTATCTCCCGAACAACCCGGTCTACCAGCGCGCCGTGGACAACATCAAGGGAGCCTTCCGGCAGGTGTGGCAGGCGACCGACGACCTGCATTTCGACATCGGGGAGACCGAACTCCGCTGGGAGGACGCGGTCGTCTACAGCCAGGACAACCGCAGCGAGAGTATCGCGTGGACGCTGTACAAGGACGGCGTCCGCTCACTCACCTTCAAGCGGGGAGTGGAGGACGGCGAGATCGTCAAGTTCTTGGGCGTGCTGCAGCAGGCCAAGAACCTCCTGGCGGACGCCCCCGAGGACCTGCTCACGCTGCTCTGGACGCAGGACTTTCAGTTCGTGAGCTACACGTTCCGCGAGCTCGTCAGCGAGGACGCGGTGCCGATCGAGGCCGGGGAGACGATCCCGTCGACGCCGCCGACGGCCGTGCGCCAGCAGGTAGAGGAAGAGGCGCCTCCCAAGCGGGAGGGGCTCGTCTCGATCGACGACTTCGATACCACGCTCTACTTCCTGGATGAGAAGGAGGTCGAGTACCTCAAGAGCGAGGCGGAGCGGGAGTACCAGCAGGACCTGCGGCGCAACGTGCTGTCGATGCTGTTCGACCTGCTGGAGCTCCAGACCTACGCCACGGTGCGGGGCGAGCTGATCTCGATCCTCGAGAACTTCATTCCCTATCTGCTCGGCGCCGGCGATTTTCGCTCGGTGGCCTTCATCCTGCGCGAGACGCACGTCATCCTGCAGCGCGCCCGCGAACTGACCCCCGAGCACCGCCAGACGCTCGAGAACCTGCCGACGCGCCTGTCGCAGGCCGACGCGCTGTCGCAGCTGGTGCAGTCGCTGGACGAAGCGTCCGTGCATCCGACGGAGGAAGAGCTGTCGGAGCTATTCCAGGAGCTGCGGCCCGAGGCGTTGGCGACGCTGATGGGATGGGTCCCGAAGCTCACGAACGAGCGCGTCAAGGAGCTGGTGCACAAAGCGGCGGAGCGGTTGGCGCTCGCCAACGCGGCGGAGGTGCTCAAGGCCCTGGCCAGCGAGGACGGTGCGGCACAGCTCGAGATGGTGCGGCTCGCGGGGCGGCTGAAGCTGCCGGGGGCTCCGGAGGGGATGGGCCCGCTGCTCCAAAAGGGGGACCGCACGCTCAAGCTCGCGGTGGTGGAGGCGTTGACCGCGATCGCGAGTCCCGGCGCGATGCGCCTGCTGGAGCAGGCGGTGGACGACGGGGATCGCGACGTGCGGATCGCCGGCGTGCGCTTCCTGGCGCAGCGCGGGCACCGCAACGCGTTGGCGCGCGTGGAAGCGGCCGTGACGGGTGGCAAGCTCAAGCACGCCGATCTCACGGAGAAGATGACGTTCTTCGAAGCCTACGGATCGCTGGCGGGGGCGAAGGGGATCGCCGTGCTCGAGAAGATGCTGCTCGCCAAAGGCCTGCTCGCGAAGAAGGAGGACCCCGAGACGCGTGCCTGCGCGGCGATGGCGCTGGGGAAGATCCGCAGCGCCGAGGCCCGCGGCGTGCTGGAGAAGGCGGCGCAGGACAAGGAGGCCCTGGTGCGGAATGCCGTGAGCCGCGCCTTGCGGGAGGTCGGCGCGTGACGGCCCCGGAGGGCGGCGCGCGGCGCGCCTCGATGGTGGAGACCGTCCAGACGACGGACGGTTTCCTGCGCCACGCGGGGCGGGAGTTCCTGGTGGTGCTCTACACCGCCTTCCGCTCCCTGAAGCTGTATCCGCTCGAGAACAATCAGGTGCAGAAGGCGCTGGACGACCTCTGGGCGACGACGAAGCACCTGCTGGAGGTCGAGAAGGAGCTCGAGGTGCGGCTGCAGGGCGAGTTCATCTTCGTGAACTCGACGCGGCTGCGGCTCGACCTCGACAACTACGCCTCGTTTTCCCACATCCTGAGCGTGCTGCACCAGTGCGGCATCGGCGCGGTGCGGGTCGACGAAGGCGTGGACCGCAAGCAGCTGCAGCAATTCGTGTCGCTGCTCCTCTCCTACGGCGCGAAGGAAGCCACGCCCAACAAGGTCCACGAGCTGAGTCAGAAGCTGGGGGACTCCGGTGTGTCGCACATCGGCGTGGAGGCGCCGCTCGAGAGCGACGAGGACGTCGAGGACGTCGAGCGGCAGAAGGAGGCGGCCAAACGGACCTACGCCCGGTCGGTCGCCGTGACGAAGGAGGTCATCAACAGCATCCGCATGGGCCGCACGGCCAACGTCAAGAAGGTGAAGCGGGCGGTGCAGGGGATCGTGGATCAGGTGCTGAACAACGAGGGCTCGCTGGTCGGGCTCACGACGCTGCGCGACTACGACGAGTACACGTTCACCCACTCGGTGAACGTGTGCATCTTCTCCGTCGCCCTCGGCCGCAAGCTCGGCCTCTCCAAGCTGCAGCTGTACGACCTCGGGATGGCGGCGCTGTTCCACGACGTGGGCAAATCGCGGGTGCCCCTGGAGGTGCTCAACAAGGAGGGCGGGCTGACCGAAGAGGAGTGGCGCATCATGCAGGCGCACCCCTGGCTCGGGGTGCTGACGCTGTTCGGATTGCGCGGCTACGGGGAGATCCCTTATCGCGGGATGGTCGTGGCCTACGAGCACCACATGAAAAACGACCTCACGGGCTACCCGAAGTCGCTCCGCGACCGCACCCTGTCCATCTACTCGAAGATCGTGGCCGTCGCGGACGGGTTCGATGCCGCGACGAGCCGCCGCGTGTACCAGACCACGCCGATCCAGCCCGACCAGGTGCTGAAGGAGATGTGGGAGAACCCGCGGCGCGGCTACGACCCCGTGGTCGTGAAGGCGTTCGTCAACCTGATCGGCATCTACCCCGTGGGCACGTGCGTCATCCTCGATACCTACGAGGTGGCCATCGTCCACAGCGCCAACGCGGACGTGAGCCACGTGCACCGGCCGGTCGTGCGGATCGTGACCGCGCCGGACGGCGCGCTGCGCCAGCCCACGTTCCTCGCTGATCTCGCGCACCGTGATGAGCAGGGCAACTTCCCGCGCACCATCGTCAAGGTCACCGACCCCGCGAAGTACGGCATCAACGTCAGCGACCATTTTGTCTGACCACCCCATCGCCGCGCGCTGGCGCGAGGTTCGGGGCGAGGGGCGGGCGGCGTTGATTCCGTATCTCACGGCGGGCTTTCCCACACCCGGCGCCTCGCTCGACGCGCTGCGCCTGGCGGAAGCGGCCGGGGCGGACGTCGTGGAGGTGGGCGTGCCGTTCAGCGACCCCCTCGCCGACGGGCCCACGATTCAGCGATCCGCGCAGGCCGCCCTCGAGCAGGGGATGACCACGGGGGGCGTGTTGCAGCAGATCCACGACGCGGGGCTGCGCGTGCCGGTCGTCATCATGACCTACCTCAACCCGGTGCTCGCCTACGGCCTGGAGCGCTTCCTGCGGGACGCCCACGCGGCCGGGGCGTCCGGCCTCCTCCTCACCGACTTCCCGGCGGGGGCCGATCCCACCCTTGAGCGCGCGGTGGCGGCGAGTCCGGTCGCGCTGATCCGGCTCATCGCGCCCACGACGACGGACGAGCGGCTCGCGGGCGCGGTGCGGGGCGCGAGCGGCTTCATCTACCTCATCTCCCGCCTCGGCGTCACCGGAGCGCGCGACCGCATCCCGCCCGATCTCGCCGAGCAGGTGGCGCGCGTTCGGGCCGTCACCTCGCTCCCCATCGCCGCGGGCTTCGGCATCAGCACCGCGGCGCAGGTGCGCGCCGCCGCCCGAGCGGCGGACGGTGTGGTGGTGGGCAGCGCCCTGGTGGACGTGCTCGCCACGGCGGGGCTGGCCGCGGGGGAGCGGTTGCTGCGCGAGTTCGCGCGGGCCGTGCGGGAGCGCGACCCATGACCGCGAATCGCATGATCACGCTGTACAGCCGGGCGCTCCTGTACGGGGGGCCGGTGCTGCTCGCCGCCGTGCTCGCCGCCGACCGCCGCTGGATGAGCCAGCCCCTCGAGCTGGTGTTCCTCACGGCGTGCTGTGTGGGACTGCGGGGTGCGCAGATCCCGCTCAGCAAGTACTCCTATCTCACCCAGACGGGGCTCGCGGCGCTCACCGGCAGCCTGCTGGTGGGCCTGCCGACGACCGCGCTCGCCATCGCCGCCGGCACGCTGTGCGCGGACTGGGCCTGGCAGCGCAAGACACCGGGCGCCGCGGTGATCAACGCCGGCCGGGAAGTCGTGGCGCTGGTCGCGGCCTTCGGCGTGTACGCGGCCCTCGTCGAAGCGCTCGGCCTCGCCGCGTCGGGCCTGCGCGTCGAGCTGCTGCTGCCCCTGTTCGCGTACGCCATCGCCTACTTCGCCCTCAGCCGCATCCTCTTCTACTTCAGTCTCATCCTGCGGGCCAAGCTCGAGCGCGGCGAGCGCATGTTCATCCTGCGCTACGAGTGCATCAGCTACGGCGCGACCATCATCGCGGGCGGCACGATCGTCGGGACGGTCGTCGCCTGGCCCCCCGAGGTGTGGGGCATCGTGGGCGTGCTGATCGCGTTCCTGGGACTGCTCCTCAAGGGGATGCTCGACGAGGCGATCTCGGCCGAAGAGCTGAACAAGATCCACGCGATGGAAGCCGTGATCACGAGCAACATCAGCCTGGAGGACTCGTTCGCGCGCATCGAGGGCCTGGCGCATCGGCTCGTGGACTGGGGCGATTTCCGCATCTATCGCCGCCACGAGGGCGAGCTGCGCCTGGCCTACCGGGGCGCGATCGGCTGGGCGGTCCGGAGCGAGCCGTCGCCGGACACGGTGGCGCTGCGCGGCCAGGTGGTGCAGAGCGGGGCGACGGTCTCGATCGACGACGTCAGCCGCGACGAGCGCGTAGCCGACGCGCCGCTCGCGGTCCAGAGCCTCGTGATCGTACCGCTCAGGTTCGGGGACCAGGTGATCGGTACGCTCGAGCTGGAGCACCACAAGCGCAAGACTTATCGGTCCAAGGATCTGCTCACCATCACGACCTTCGCGAACCAGCTCGCGACGGCGATTCACATCACCGAGCTGCGGCGACCCCTGGTCGAGACCGTGGAGCGCCTGACGCAGCAGCTTGCGACGCTCGCTCGGGCGGCCGAGGCGCTGCGCGAGGTCGCGGCTGCCGTCGCCGCGTCCACCCGCGCGATCCGCGAGGGAGTGGTCTCCGAGGAAGGCGAGGTGTCGGGGGGCCTGGAGGCGACGGAGACCCTCGCGCAGGTGTCGCGCCGCGTGTCGGAGGACGGCAGCGAGGCCGCCCAGGCGTCGAGCACGGCGAGCGAGGTCGCCCACAAGAACCGCCAGCAGATCCGCGACGCCATCGAGCGGCTCGTGGCCCTCAAAGGCTTCGTGGGAGAGAGCTCGGCCAAGGTGCAGGCACTCGGCCAGCTGAGCCGCCGCATCACGGGCTTCATCGCGTCGATCCGCGAGCTCGCCGACATGACCAACCTGCTGGCGCTGAACGCGACGATCGAGGCGGCGCGGGCCGGGAAGCACGGCAAGGGGTTCGCGGTCGTGGCCGAAGAGGTGCGGCGGCTCGCCGAGCAGAGCGGCAGCGCGGCGGAGGAGGCGGGCGGGCTCGTCCAGGACATCCACCGCGAGGTCGGCGAGGTGGTGGAGCAGATGCGCCGCGGGCAGGTGAACGTGGGCGGCGTCGAGGACCTCTCGGCGGCGGCGCTCGAAGCGCTGGACGCCATCGTGGCGGCGACGGCGGAGGCGACGGCGCACGCCAAGCGCATCGCCGAGGCCGCACAGGAGCAGGACCGCGCGTTCGGCAAGCTGCGGCAGCGGATCCACGCGGTGGCCGAGATCGCGAGCCGCAACCGCACGGAAGCGGACGACGTCGCCACGCGCGCCAGCGAAGCGGCCCAGGGACTCTCCGACCTGGAGCGGGCGACGCGCGAGCTCGAGGAAGTGGCGACCATGCTGCGCGAGCTGACCCGCGGCTTTGCCAGCGTGGCCTAGCGGGTTTACCATTCCGCGGTGCCCAGGGGGGAACGGGTCTACGTGGCGCTGGGGTCGAACATGGGAGACCGCGAGGCGCACCTGGCCCACGCGCGCGCTCGGCTCGCGGCGCTGCCGCGCACCCGCTGGCTCAAGAGCTCGCGCGTGGAAGAGACGGCCCCTCTCGGCCCCGTCCCCCAGGGACCCTATCTCAACCAGATGGCGCTGCTGGAGACCGAGCTCGAGCCGGCGGAGCTGCTCGCGCACCTGCAGGCGATCGAACGGGAGCGCGGCCGCGTGCGCGGCGCGCGCTGGGGGCCGCGCACGCTCGACCTCGACATCGTGAAATTCGGCGACCGCGCGGTGCGCGATCCGGCGCTCACGATTCCCCATCCCGAGCTGGCCCATCGGGCCTTCTGGCAGCGCGAGCTGGCCGAGCTGGACGCGCCGTGACCGGCGAGCCCAAGTCCGTCAGCGTGCACGAGCTGCTCGCCATGAAGGAGCGGGGCGAGCGCATCGTGTCCCTCACGTGCTACGACGCCCTGTTCGCGCGGCTCCTGGACGAGAGCGGGGTGGACATCCTGCTCGTCGGTGACTCCGTGAACCAGGTGCTCGCCGGCGGGGAGACCACGCTCTCCGCGACCCTGGAGCAGATGATCTACCACACGAGGATCGTGCGCCGCGGGGCGAGCCGCGCGCTCGTCGTGTGCGACCTGCCGTTCCTCAGCTACCAGATCTCGAAGGAAGAGGCGATCAAGAACGCCGGCCGCGTGATGGCGGAGACCGGATGCCACGCCGTGAAGCTGGAGGGCGGGAAGCCGATGGCCCAGACGGTGCGGGCGCTCGTGGACGTGGGCATCCCCGTGATGGGCCATCTCGGCCTCACCCCGCAGTCGGTGCACGCGCTGGGCGGGTATCGGGTGCAGGGGCGGGACGAAAAGACGGCCGAGCGGCTCAAGGAGGACGCGAAAGCGCTCGAGGATGCGGGCGCGTTCTCGATCGTGCTGGAGCTCGTGCCGGCGCCACTCGCCTCCCAGATCACCAAATCGCTCACCATTCCCACGATCGGTATCGGTGCAGGCCCGGCGTGCGACGGCCAGGTGCTCGTGCTGCACGACATGCTGGGTCTCAATGACAAGTTCGCCGCCAAGTTCGTCAAGCGCTACGCGGCACTGGCCGAGGACGTGCGCGAGGCGGTGCGGCTGTACGCCGCCGAAGTGCGCGAGGGGCGCTATCCCGGGCCGGAGCATTCGTTCGCGAAGTGACGCGGCGTCCCCCCGTAGCGCACGCATTCGCCGCGGTCGCGTAGCCCCGCCATGCACGAAATCACCGAGCCACGGGAGATGCGCGCCTGGTCGCGCGCCGAGCGCGCGAAAGGCCGCCGCATCGGGTTCGTCCCCACGATGGGCTCGCTCCACGAGGGCCACCTGCGCCTGGTGGACCGCGCCCGGGATCATGCCGATCGCGTGGTGTTGAGCGTCTTCGTCAATCCGCTGCAATTCGGCCCGCAGGAGGATTTCGAGCGCTACCCGCGCAGTCTCGCGGACGACCGCAGGCTCGCCGCCGAGCGCGAGGTGGATTGTCTGTTCGTGCCCGAGACGGCTGCGATGTACGCCGCCGAGCCGCTGGTGCGCGTCGCACCGGGCCCGACCGCGGAGACGCTCGAGGGTGCGGCGCGGCCCGGCCACTTTGCAGGAGTCCTCACGGTGGTGGCGAAGCTGTTCCACATCGTCGAGCCCGACCTCGCCGTGTTCGGCCGCAAGGATTATCAGCAGGCCGTGCTCGTGCGGCAGATGGTGCGGGACCTGGATTTCCCCGTGGAGATCGACGTCGCACCCACGGTGCGCGAGCTGGACGGCCTCGCGCTCTCTTCGCGGAACGCGTATCTCGACCCCGACCAACGCCGCGCCGCGCTCGCCCTGTCGCGTGCGCTGCGCGCCGTCGAGCAGGCGTGGCGGGGCGGGGAATCGAACCCCGCCGTGCTCGAGCGCCGCGGCATGGAGGTGCTCCGCATCCCCGGGGTGACGCCCGAGTACCTGGCCATCGTGGGCGAGGCGATGCGGCCCGTGAAGCAGGCCGATGCCCGCGCCGTCGTGGTGATCGCGGCGCGGGTCGGGGCCACGCGGCTGATCGACAACGTGGTGCTGGGGGAAGGCGTGGCTGGCGATGTCGCCGTGGGAAGCCGGGCGTGACCTCCGCGACACTCCCTCCCTGGGCCGTCGTCACGCCGGAGCGCCAGGCGCACATCGAGCGCGTCGTACAGCTCGAGACCGACTGGGCGCACGCGCTGCACGTCGCCCCGGCCGAGCGGGAGCGGTGGCTGCGAGCGGCCTGGCTGCACGATGCCCTGCGCGACGCCCCGGCGGCGGACGAGCTGGCACATGGACCGATGGCCGCCGATCGCGCGGCCCGGGACGGCGAGACGGACCCGGGCGTGCTCGACGCCGTACGCTACCACTCGCTCGGCTCCGCGCGCTGGGACGACGTCGGCCGGATGCTGTACCTCGCCGACTACCTGGAGCCCGGCCGGGGGTTCGATCGCGCCGAGCGGGCCGCGCTCGCCGCGCGGGTCCCGGGCGAGCGGCATGCGGTGTTGGTCGAGGTGGTGAGGCGGCGGATCACGCGGGCCCTGAGCGCCGGGTGGCCGTTGCCGCGGGAAACGGTGGAGTTCTGGAACTCGCTCGTCTCGCGCTGAGCGCGCTGGTGGTGGGTCTCGCGGGCTGCGGCGGCGGCGGCGGCGCCGGCGCGGGGACGCTCCGCGTGCCGGGCGAGGGCAGCCGGCGCGTGACCGTGGAGGTGCTGAACGCGAGCGGCCGCAGCGGGCTCGCCAGGAGCGGGGTGCGCGTGTTGCGACAGGCGGGCATCGACGTGGTGAGCTTCGGGAATGCACCCGCTGCCGTCGGGACGCTCGATTCCACGCGCATCGTGGTGCGGCGCCCCGCCGCGGCCGTGGGTGACCAGGTACGCCGAGCGTTGGGGGTGGGGCGCGTGATCGTGGAGGCGGATACCACGAAGCTACTCGACGCGAGCGTGTTCCTCGGTGCGGACTTTGCGCCGCGGCTCGAGTTCCACCCGTAGCTGCCCGCACGCGGCGCTGATGTCGAGCCCGCGGCTCCTCCGCAGCACCGCCGCCACTCCCCGGCTGCGCAGCCGCCGCTCGAACTCGAGCATCCGCCGGCGTGAGCTCGGCGTGAGGTCGGGCGCTCCCCCCGGGTGGAGGGGCAGCAGGTTCACCAGCGCGCCGAGCGGCTTCGCCAACTCCGCCAGGCGATCGGCCGCCTCGAGAGCGTCGTTGCGGCCGTCAATCAGCACGTACTCGAGGGTCACCCGCCGTCGGAACTGCCGCAGCGCCTGAACCACGTCCGGAAGCGCGTATTTCTTCTCGATCGGCATCAGCGCGAGCCGCAACGCCGGCGTCGGCGCGTGCAGGGAGAGGGCGAGGCGGAACTGCTCCGGGCGGCGGGCGAGCTGCGCCAGGTTCGCCAGGATCCCGACCGTCGAGACGGTGATGTGCCGCGCCCCGATCCCGAACCCGTCCGCATGGTTCAGGATCGTCAGGCTCACGTCCACCGCCTCCCAGTTGAGGAGCGGCTCGCCCATGCCCATGAACACGACGTTGCTGGGCGCCTGGCCCGCCGCGTCGAGCAGGAGCTCGCGCACCTGGCCCGCGATCTCCGCCGGCGCGAGGTTGCGCCGGAAGCCCATCCGCCCCGTGGCGCAGAACACGCACCCCAGCGCGCATCCCACCTGCGACGAGATGCACAGCGTGCGCCGCTTGCCCTCGGGGATGAGCACGGACTCGATCGCCTCACCGTCGTCGAGCCCCCACAGAAACTTCTCCGTGCCGTCGCGCGACACCTGCCGCGTCACCAGGCGGAGCCGGCGCAGCGGGAACGCTTCCGCGAGGGCCCGTCGCAGCGCCGCGGGCAGCTCCGTCGCCTCCTCCCAAGAGGCCACCGGACGCTGCCACAGGCGAGCCAGGATCTGCTTCGCGCGGTAGGCCGGCTCGCTTCGCGCAGTCAGCCACGGAGCGATGGCGGCGCGCGCTGCGTCGGGTGTGAGCGAGAGCAGGTCCGTCACCGGAACAAGGCCTCCACCCCCACGCGATACGATGCGCCGACGCCGGCGACGCCGGGGTTCTCGGCCAGCGTGAGACGGTAGCGACCGATCACGAGCCCCAGCCCAGCCACGAAGCGCCAGCGGGCCCCGCTGTAGCTCCCCTCGCGCACCAGGAGCAGATCGGTGGCAAAGAGGTCCCCCAGCGCGAAACCCGCGCCGAACTGGTGGTCCTGGGTGAAGCCGCGCGTCAACGTAATCCCGTAGCGACCGTGCACCGAGGCCGCGCCGCCGCCCCGCCACGGCGCACCGCGCCACACGCGGTAGTCGATTCCGGCCGAGAGGTCCTGGGCGGCGTCGCTCGCGGCGAAGCGCGAGAACGAGCGGGTCGCGAGTGCCACGGTGAGCGCCCCCGTGACGCCGTACCGCACGCCCACATCGAGGGTCCAGCGATTCGAATGCTCGTAGTCGAGCTGTGTGGTGCGGTACGCGAATGTGGCCCCGAGCGCGCTGGCGCCGCGGGTGGCGCTCCAGCTGGCACCGACGGTCTGGGTGTAGAAGGGAATCGTGCCACCGTCCGGATCCGGACTGAGAGACGTGGGCACCAGGTCGCTGATGCTCATCCTGCCGTACACGATGCCGACGCGCCCCACGGGACTCACCCGGGCGCGCGCCGTGAACAGCACGCCGCTCGCTCCCACGCTCGACGGCGTGTTCACGACGTCGAGCCCGAAGGCCGCCCGTTCCCCCGTCGCCGGTTGGGCCGGGTTCCAGAAGCCGGCGGCACCTCCCGTCGCGAGTGCCGGCGGCTGGGCGAGCGTCGTGGCGGCTACCCGCCACAGCTCGGCGCCAGCTCCGTCCTGACCGAGAAGGGCCGCCGGGGCGAGCACGCCGAGCAGCAAGGGAACGCGTGGCATTCGGTCACCAACCTAACTATCTTCAAGCGTTTAGGACACTTGAGCCAACGTGCGCCTTTCCGAGCTGCTGTCACCCAGTCGCATCCGGGTACCCCTCAAGGCTGGCGACAAGGAGGGGATCCTGCGGGAATTGGTGGGACTGATGCGTGCCGGAAACGGGGGTGCGACGGGGGCGGCGGGGGGCGCGGGGGGCGCGCGGGCAGGCGGGGGTGGAGGGGTAAGTGCGGCGCAGGCCGACGAGATTCTGGGGGCGATCCTCGAACGCGAGCGCCAGTTCCCGACCGGGATCGGTTACGGGGTGGCGGTGCCGCACGGCCGCTGTCCCGCATTGTCCGGCCTCGTGGTGGTGGCCGGCACGACGCCGGCCCCGATTCCCTACGAGACGATCGACGGAGAGCCCGTGCGCCTGTTCTTTTTGCTCGCCGGCCCAGAGTCCCATGCCGGCGTTCACGTGAAGGCTCTGAGCCGGATCTCGCGCCTGGTGCGGCGCGAACCGGTGCGGGGGCGGCTGCTCGCCGCCCGGACGGCCGAGGAGTTTCACCGCGCGCTGGTGGAGGCGGAGGTCGCGTGACCCCGAGCCGGACGGGGTGGCGCACGAATCGCTGCGGCGAGCTACGCGCGACGCATGCGGGGCAGCGCGTGCGGCTCGGCGGCTGGGTGCACCGGCGGCGCGACCTGGGGGGCCTCGTGTTCGTGGACCTGCGCGACCGGGCGGGGCTCGTGCAGGTGGCCTTCGGGCCCGGGTGGTCGCCGCCCGAGGTGCTGGCGCGAGCAGGGCGGCTCGGCAGCGAGACAGTCGTCGCCGTGGCAGGCGACGTGGTGGCACGCCCGCCCGACATGCGCAACGCGGAGCTCGCGACCGGCGACGTCGAGGTGCATGCGGCCGAGCTCGAGATCCTGGGGCCCGCCGCGACGCCCGCGATCCCCGTCGCGCGCGCCAAAGGAGAGGAGCTGCCCGCGGAAGAGCTGCGCCTCAAGTACCGCCACCTCGACCTGCGACGTCCCGAGATGCAGGCGAACCTGGTGTTGCGCCACCGCTTGCTGCAGCGCGCTCGCAAGACCCTCTCCGACCTCGAGTTCCTGGAGATCGAGACGCCCATCCTGACGAAGCCCACGCCCGAAGGGGCCCGGGACTATCTCGTGCCCTCGCGGCTGCATGCGGGAGAGTTCTACGCGCTCCCGCAATCGCCCCAGATCTACAAACAGCTGCTGATGGTGTGCGGATTCGACCGCTACTTTCAGATCGCGCGCTGCTTCCGGGACGAGGACCTGCGCTACGACCGCCAGCCCGAGTTCACGCAGATCGACCTCGAGGCGTCGTTCGTCGGACAGGAGGACGTGCTCGGGTTCGTGGAGGCGGTGCTCGCGGCGCTATGGGACGAGGGGGGGCACGCGATCGGGCGGCCCTTCCCGCGACTGACGCATCGTGAAGCGATGGAGCGCTATGGCACGGACAAGCCCGACCAGCGCTACGACCTGGCGATCGCCGACTGGACGGCGCTGGTCCGGCCGCTGGGGGTGCCGTTCTTTCAGTCCGCCGTGAAGGACGGCTCCCGGGTGCGCGGGCTCGCCGTGAAAGGGGGAGGCGCGCTGTCGCGGAAGGACGTGGATCAGCTCGCCGAGGTGACGAAGCAGTTGGGCGGCGCCGGGCTCGCGTGGGTGAAGCGCCAGGGCGAGCAGATCTCGGGCTCGGTCGGGAAGCATTTCACGGCGGAGACGCTCGGCCGCCTCGGGGTCGGCGACGGGGACGTGGCGCTGATGACCGTGGGCCCCGACCGCATCACCTCGCCCGTACTCGACAAGGTGCGTCAGGAGGTGATCCGCCGGCTCGCGCCCCGACCGGAGACGGCGCACGCGTTCTGCTGGGTGGTGGACTTCCCGTTGTTCGAGCTTGACCCCGAAACGGGGCGACCCGTGTTCGCGCATCACCCGTTCACGTCGCCGCACCCGGAGGATGTCGCCAAGCTCGAGGCCGACCCACTGGCCTGCCGGGCGCTGCACTACGACGCGGTCTACAACGGCCACGAGCTCGGCTCCGGCTCGATTCGCATCACGGACCCCGCCGTGCAGCGCCGCGTGTTCGGGCACCTGGGCCTGACGCCGCAAGAGGCGGAGGCGCGGTTCGGCTTCCTGCTCGCGGCGCTCGCCGCCGGTGCGCCGCCGCACGGCGGCTTCGCGATCGGCTTCGATCGGGTGGCGATGCTGCTCGCCGGCGCGGCCTCGCTGCGCGACGTGATCGCCTTCCCGAAGACGACGGCCGCCCGCGCCCTGTTCGAGGGCGCGCCGGCCCCCGCCGCTCCGGCGGACCTGGCCACGCTGCACATCGAGGTGAAGCGATGAGCGACGACGTCACGCACCGCGTCTCGGCCGAAGGCGTCGATCCCCTCGCCCTCGCCGGGGTCAACGACGGCAACCTGATCGAGCTCGCCAAGCTCCTCGGCGTGCGGGTGTCGCTGCGCGGCGACACGCTCACCCTGCAGGGAGCCGTGACGGCCGTGGAGCGCGCGGCGCAGGTGGCGGAAGCGCTGGTCGACCTGGCCCGCATGGGAGACCAGCTGGACGTCACGGACGTGGAGCGTGTCGTCGGTGAAGGAGCGCGCGGCACGGTGGGGGCGCCCGCGACGGGCGAGTACAAGATCATCCTGCCCGGGCTACGGCGCGTGATCCAGGCGAAGACACCCGGCCAGCGGGAGTACCTCCAGGCGATCGCCCAGCACGACATCGTGGTCGGGATCGGGCCCGCGGGCACGGGCAAGACCTACCTGGCGGTCGCCGCCGCGGTGGACGCGCTGTCCCGCAAGCGGGTGCGCCGCATCGTGCTCGCGCGGCCGGCGGTCGAAGCGGGAGAGAGCCTGGGCTTCCTGCCCGGCGACCTGCAGGAGAAGGTGGACCCCTACCTGCGGCCCCTGTATGACGCCCTCGAGGACATGATGCCGCGCGACCGCGTCCAGAAGGCGATCGACGGCCGCGTCATCGAGATCGCGCCGCTCGCCTATATGCGGGGCCGGACGCTGGGCGACGCATTCGTGATTCTGGACGAGGCGCAGAACGCCACCGGGATGCAGATGAAGATGTTCCTCACGCGCCTGGGGGTGAACTCCCGCGCGGTGATCACCGGCGACAAGACGCAGATCGACCTGTCCAACCGCGAGGACTCGGGGCTGCTGCAAATCGAGCGCATCCTCCCCGGCATCGAGGGGGTGGCCTTCTGCTACCTCACGGAGACGGACGTCGTGCGCCACCGGCTGGTGCGCGACATCATCCGTGCCTACGCCGAGGACGCTCAGGGCTGAGATGAACCTCCCGACGAAGGATCAGGTGCGCTATCACGGCGAGCGCTGGGCGTGGGTGCTCGGCCTCGCCCTCCTCGCCTACCTCGCGTTCCCCTCGAGCGCCGGCGAAGCGGCACCGCTGCTCGAGACCGGCAAGTTCGCGGACCGCGACCTGATCGCGCCGTTCACGTTCGCGGTCAGCAAGTCGGACGAGGAGCTGGCCCGCGAGGCGGAAGAGTTGGCGGCCACCGTCAAGCCGATCTACGAGTTTCAGCCCCGGGGACTCGACAGCGCGCGCCTGGCGGTACACACCTTCTTCGCGACCGTGGACGCCGCGGCGGACAGGGGCCCGCAGGCGATCATCCAGGCGGCGCGGGAGCAGGGGGTGACGCTCACGCTGGGCGAGGCCGCGTATTTGTCGAAGGGCGGCAAGCGGCGCAACCTCGAGAAGGCCCTCGACGAGCTGATCGAGCGCACGCTGGCGCTCGGCGCCACGGGCCCGGGCGTGCTGCAGGTGGAGCAGGCCCAGGAGCTGATCATCCGGCGGCGGTCCGGTGAGACGTCGGTGCCGCGCGAACAGGTGATGTCGTACGCGCTGTACCTGACGCGCGCGCGCACCGTGCATCCGGACAAGGGATCGAGCGTCGGCGACGCCGTGTACCTGAAGCTGGCCGGTCATTTCTTCCGGCCCACGCTCGTGCCGAATGCGCCGGAGACCGAACGGCGGCGCGACGAGCTGCGCAAGAGCGTGGATCCGAGCAAGTACATCGTCCGCGCCGGCGACCGCATCGTCGGGGCGCACGAGGTCGTGACGAGCGAAGCGCACGAGAAGCTCGTGGCGCTGCGCAACGATCTCGTGCGGCGCGGCGCGGCGACCGGCCGCTCGGTCGGGGGCTTGCTCGGCTCCCTGCTGCGCGACGGGCTGGTGCTCTCGATCTTCTGGGTGCTGATGCTGTTCTACCGCCGGGAGACGTACCGCGAGCGCCGCCAGATCACCCTCATCGGCTGCCTGTTCGCGATCGTGATCGCCGGCGCGGCCGCGGTATCGCGGACGCTGCCGCAGCATCCCGAACTGGTGCCGCTGCCGTTCCTCGCCATGCTGCTGACGGTGCTCTTCAACGGCCGCGTCTCGATGATCGCGGCCCTGATCCTGTCGGTGGTGATCGCGTTGCAGCCGGTCTACCACGACACGCCGGCGCTGTTTCTCTGCGTGGTGGGCGGCGTGACGGCGGCGCTCTCGGTGAAGAGCCTGCGGCGGCGCAGCCACCTCTATGCCGCCGTGCTCGTGGTCGGCGCCGGCTACCTGCTCGGGGCGCTGGCGCTCGGTCTCGCGGGGGCGTGGACGGCGGCGACCATCGGCCGGGGCGCGCTCGCCGGCATCGCGAACGGCCTCGTCTCCGCGTCGCTCACGATCCTGCTGCTGCCGCTCGCCGAGGCGCTCACGCAGATCACGACCGACCTGACCCTGCTCGAGCTCTCCGACCCGAGCCGGCCCCTGTTGCGGCGGCTGTCGCTCGAGGCGCCGGGCACCTACGCGCACAGCATCGCGATGGCGAACCTGGTCGAGGCGGCCTGCAACCGCGTCGGCGGCAACGGCCTGCTCGGCCGCGTGGGGTGCTACTACCACGACATCGGGAAGGTGAAGAACCCGCAGTACTTCGTGGAGAACCAGACGCGCGGCAACAATCCGCACGACCGCCTCAAGGCGTTCCAGTCGGCGCAGATCATCAAGGCCCACGTGACCGACGGCCTGCATCTGGCCGCCGAAGCGGGGTTGCCGGATGCGGTGGCCGCGTTCATCCCCGAGCACCACGGCACGACGGAGATCACCTACTTCCTCGACCGGGCCAAGAAGAGCGGGGACGGCGGCGGCTTGAAGACGTCCGATTACACCTACCCGGGCCCCAAGCCGCGCTCCACGGAGACCGCCATCACGATGCTGGCCGACTCGGTGGAAGCGGCGCTCCGCGTGCTCGAGGATCTCACGCCGACCAAGATCGAGGAAGTGATCAACCACATCGTGCGGACCAAAATCAGCCAGGGGCAGCTCGACGAGGCTCCGATGACGCTGCAACAGCTCGAGCAGGTGAAGCAGGAGTTCGTCCGCATCATCACCGGGATGTACCACAACCGCATCGAGTATCCGGAATCCAGTGGCGGCATCACGGCGACGTGGCAGCCGGCGGCCAAGACTTGAGGCCCGCCTGGCCCGGGTCGCCCGTCGCGTGCTGGCCTGGGAAGGCGCCTCGCACGCCCGCGTGGAGCTCACGCTGTTGGGCGGCGCGGCGATGCGGCGCCTGAACCGGCGGGTCACCGGCCGCCGGGGACTCACCGACGTGATCGCGTTCGCGCTCCCGCAGCCGGACGGGAAGCTCGTCGGCGACGTGTACCTGTGTCCCGGCGCGGCGCAGCGTTGGGTCAAAGGCCGGGGAAAGGGGAAGGGGGAAGGGGTGGACGAGGAGCTGGTGCGGCTCGCCGTGCACGGCGCCCTCCACGTGCTGGGGTTCGACCATCCCGAGGGGCCGGGCCGCACGCGCTCGGCCATGTGGCGCCGGCAGGAGCGCTACGTCCGCCGGTTGACCGACGGAGCGCGGTGATGCTCGGCTCGACGGCGCTGCTCCTGAGCGGGGCGCTGGTCGCCCTGGGGGCCGCGCTCTGGGCCGGCCTCCTGGCCCTGGCCGAGGAGGCGGCCGTGGGCGAGGCGCTCCACACGCTGGGCGACGCGCCTCCTCAGACTGTGGGTGGTCGCGTCCCGCTGCACCGCGCGCTGCACGTGTCGCGCCTGGCGCTGCTGGTGCTGGGCGCGGTCGGCGCGTCCCGCGCGCTCGGGTGGTGGCAGCAGCCGTGGGAGCGGAGTCTGCTCGAGCTCGCCGCGGCCGTCGGCTTGCTGTTCGTCGTGGGGGACGCGCTGCCGCGCAGCATCGCCCGTCTCGCGCCGGAGCTGTCCACCGCCGCGCTGCCGCTCGCGCGCCGCACCCTGGTGCTGTTCGGCCCGCTGCTGTGGCTCCTCGCCTGGGTGGACAGGGGCCTGCACGCCCTCGTCGCCATCCCGCGGCCGCTCCAGCCGGACCTCGGCGCCGCGCAGCGCGACATGCTGCTCGGCGTGTTCACGCTCGCCGACACGACCGTGGACGAGGTCATGACGCCGCGGCTCGACATGGTGGCCGTGGACGTGTCCGCCACCAGGGAAGAGCTGCTCGACACTTTGCGCCAGAGCCAGCACACGCGGCTGCCCGCCTACGACGGAACCCCCGACAACATCGCCGGGGTCGTGTACGCCAAGGACCTGGTGCCGTTCGTGATGGGGCTGGGTGAGGGACGAGACGGCGGCGCGGCCCGCTGGCAGGACCTGGTGCGCCCGGCGCTCTTCGTGCCGGAGACGAAGACTCTCGACAGCCAGCTCCGCGAGTTCCAGCGCGGGCCGGCCCACCTCGCGATCGTCGTCGACGAGTTCGGCGGCACCTCGGGGCTGATCACCCTGGAGGACATCCTCGAGGAGATCGTCGGAGAGATCCGCGACGAACACGACGTGGAAGCTCCGGCCGCGATCCGCCGCGACGGCAGCCGCTTCGTCGTGGACGGGCGGGCCAGCCTCAACGACCTCTCGCAGGCCTTGGGGCGGTCCTTCGAGCACCCCGACATCTCGACCGTCGGCGGGTTGATCTACTCGGTGCTCGGGAGAGTCCCGCGCGCCGGCGAGGAGCTCGTGCTGGACGGGTTCCGCGTCGTGGTGGAGCGGGTGGACCGGCGTCGCGTGACCCGCGTCTCGTTCGAGCCGCAGCCATGATCGGCTCGCTCGCGGTGCTGCTCGTGGGGCTCGGCATCGCCGGCGCCTCGGCCGCGGTGGGCGTCGCGACCGCCGCCGTGAGCCAGCTCGAGCTCACGCGCTGGGTGTCGTACAAGCTGCGCGGCGCGGGGGCGGCCGCGCGCCTGCTGGAAAACCCGGGCCGCATGCTCGCCACCGCCAACGCCCTCACCACGCTGGGCATCATCTGCGCCGCCGCCTCGAGCCCGGCCCTGCTCGCCCAGACGACGGCGACGTTCCTCGGCGTGTTCACCGTGACGGTTGGCGTGCCCCTGTTTGTGAGCGCCGCCTATCTGGTCCCCCGCGTGGTGGGCCGGCGCTGGGCCGAGCCGATCGTGGCGCACGCGGTGCCGTGGCTGGAGCGCCTGGGGCGGCCCCTCGGGGCCTTCATCCCGTGGCGCGATCCCTCGGCGCGCTCCACCCTCGCCGCCGTGCTCTCCAACGCCGACACCGATGCGCTCGCCTCGGCCGACGAGATGGTGGTGGTGTCCGGCGTGCTCGCCTTCGCGGACCGCCCCGTGAAGGAGCTGATGACGCCGCGGACGGCCATCGTGGCGATCCCGGAGGGTCTCCTCGCCGCGGAGGCGGCCCACGTGTGCGCGCAATCGGGCTACAGCCGATATCCGGTGTATCGCGGATCGCTCGACGATGTGGTGGGCGTCGCCCACGCATTCGACCTGCTGGCCCTCCAGCCCGACGCGCCCGTCCCCGTCCGCCCGGCCCTGGTCGTGCCCGCGACCACGCGGGCCGCCGACCTGATGCTCGAGATGCAGCGCGGCCGCAGTCATCTCGCCGTCGTCCTGGACGAGTTCGGCGGGACCGCGGGCGTGGTGACCCTCGAGGACCTGCTGCGCGATCTGATGGAGGAGATCTTCGGGGATCGCGCGGCGGCGCCCGCGGCAGCGCCGGCGGCGCCGGCCGGCGTGCTCGAGGTCGAGGCGAATGCGCCCCTGGGCCGGATCGAAGCCGCGTTCGGCGTCGGGCTCGCCAGCCCCGGCGTCCAGTCGGTGGGGGGACTGCTGATCCAGGCGCTGGGCCGCATCCCCAGGCCGGGGGAGCGGTTCCTGCTGCGGGGATTCGAGTTCGACATTCTCGCCGCCACGGCGACGCGGGTCGAGCGGGTGGCCGTGCGCCCCGGACCCGTGCGCGCCGTCCCGCTCGACCGCGCGGAGGAGCGCGGGTGACTCCTGTTATAGTTATGGCGCATGGCGATTGACCCCGTCCTCGAGGGCCTCGAGCGCCGCGATCCCGCGGCGCTGGCCCGGGCCATCAGCCTCGTGGAGAACCAGCGCGACGACTACGAGCGCGTGCTGTCTCACGCCCACGCGCGCCTGGGGCGCGGCGGCACGCGCCGCGTCGGCATCACCGGCCCGCCCGGCGCGGGCAAGAGCACCCTCACCGAGCGCCTGATCCAGCACTACCGGGGGCAGGAGCTGCGCGTGGGCGTGATCGCGGTGGACCCGACGAGCCCGTTTACGGGCGGGGCGCTGTTGGGCGACCGCATCCGCATGGAGTCGGCGAGCCACGACCCGGGCGTGTTCATCCGCTCGATGGCCACGCGGGGGGCGCACGGCGGGCTCGCGACCACGACCGAGGAGGTGGCCGACCTACTCGAGGCCTTCGGCTTCGACCGCATCCTCATCGAGACCGTCGGAGTCGGACAGACGGAGCTCGACGTCGCCCGCAGCGCCGAGACGACCGTTCTGGTACTCGTTCCCGAATCAGGCGATGGCATCCAGACCCTCAAGGCGGGCGTGATGGAGATTGCGGATGTCTATGTCGTCAACAAGAGCGACCGGCCGGGCGCGGACAAGCTGCGCACGGAAGTCGAGGTGATGCTGGGGATCCGGCGGGGGAACGCCTTCCGCCACATCTCCCCCCACCACCGGTCGGACAGTCGGACCGTCGGACCGTCGGACAGAAAGCCCCTACCGTCCGACGCCTGGGAGCCTCCCGTCATCGCGGCGATCGCGTCGCGTGGTGAGGGCGTGGCCGAGTTGACGCACGCGCTGGACCGGCACCACCGCCATCTCGAGGCGAGCGGCCGCCTCGCGGCCGGGCGGCGGGAGCGCCTGGTGCAACGGACGCGGGCGGCGCTGGAGCGCGGGATGCGACAGTGGATCGCGGCGACCGCACAGGCGGAGGAGCTGCTGGCGCGGCGCCTGGACGACCTCGTGGACGGTCGCCGCAGCCCCTATGACGTGGCGGCGGAAATCCTCGACCAGCTGAAGACCGGAGCGGGGCGATGAGCGACGGCGCGAAGAAGCCGGTGTACGGGCCGGACGATCTCGGCCGCTTCGACGTCGCGCGCCAGCTCGGGCAGCCCGGACAGTTTCCGTTCACCCGCGGGATCCATCCCACGGGGTACCGCGGCCGGCTGTGGACGATGCGGCAATTCGCGGGGTTCGGCGCGGCCGAGGACACGAACGAGCGCTACAAGTTCCTGCTCGACCACGGCCAGACGGGCCTCTCCGTGGCGTTCGACTTTCCCACGCTCATGGGCTACGACTCCGACCATCCGCGCGCCGAGGGGGAGGTGGGCAAGTGCGGGGTCGCGATCTCCTCGCTCGCCGACATGGAAGACCTGTTCCGCGGCATCCCGCTCGATCGGGTGTCCACCTCGATGACGATCAACGGCCCGGCGGCGATCCTGTTCTGCTTCTATGTCGCGGCTGCCGAGCGGCAGGGCGTGGCGAGCCACAAGCTCCGGGGCACGATCCAGAACGACATCCTCAAGGAGTACATGGCGCAGCACGCCTGGATCTATCCGGTCGAGCCCGCCTTGAAGATCATCGTGGACGTGTTCGAGTGGGCGGCGGCGCACGCGCCGCTCTGGAATACGATTTCCATCTCCGGCTATCACATCCGCGAGGCGGGAGCGACGGCGGCGCAGGAGCTCGCCTTCACGCTGGCCAACGGCTTCACCTATGTGGAGCGGGGCATCGCCCGCGGCCTCGAGGTGGACCGCTTCGCGCCGCGACTGTCGTTCTTCTGGGACATTCACAACGACTTTTTCGAGGAGATCGCGAAGCTCCGCGCGGCGCGCCGCATCTGGGCGCGGCACATGCGGGACCGCTACGGGGCGAAGACCCCCCGGTCGTGGATGATGCGGTTCCACTGCCAGACGGCGGGCGTGACGCTGACCGCACAGCAGCCGCTCAACAACGTGGTGCGGGTCGCCTATCAGGCGCTTGCCGCGGTGCTGGGCGGAACGCAGTCGCTGCACACCAACTCGCTCGACGAGACGCTCGCCCTGCCGACCGAAGAGGCGGTCCGGCTGGCGCTCCGGACCCAGCAGATCATCGCCCACGAGACCGGCGTGCCGGAGGTCATCGATCCGCTGGGCGGCTCCTCCTACGTGGAGTCGCTCACGGACCAGCTCGAGCGCGAAGCCGAAGCGCTGTTCGCCGAGATCCAGTCGATCGGCGGCGTCGTGAAGGGGATCGAGAGCGGCTGGTTCCAGCGCCAGATCGCCCGCTCGGCCGAGGCGTATCAGCGGGAGGTTGAGTCCGGCAATCACGTCATCGTCGGGGTGAACGACTTCGTCAGCGAGGACGACCATCCTGTGGAGATCCTCAAGGTCTCGAACGACGCCGAGGACTCGCAGCGGCGCCGGCTCGGGCGACTGCGCGCCGAACGCGACGCCGGGCTCGTGCAACGGCGGCTCGACGCGTTGACGCACGCCGCCGAAAGCGACCAGAACGTGATCGGGCCGATGCTCGATTGCGCCCGCGCCTACTGCACGCTGTACGAGATCCGGCACGCGCTGGAGCGGGTCCACGGCGCGTACCGGGAGCCGGTGTTCTTCTAGCGCATGACCGCCGTCCCCGTGGTTCCCAGCGAACACGCCGTGCGTGACGCCATCGAGCGGCTGTCGCGCGTCGAGCCCGGTCCGTTCCAGGTCCTGTCGTGCTACCTGAAGCTGGAGCCGCGCGACAAGGAGCGGGGCAAGTACCTCATCAAGATGAAGAACCGGGTGAAGCGCGTCGAGTCCGACCTTGCCCGGCGCGCGCTCGACCACGCCCAGCGCGAGGAGGTGGCCGCCGACCTGGCGCGGGTGCTGCACTATTTCGAGGACCCGACCCACCTGCCGCCGGCGCGCGGCATCGCGCTGTTCGCGTGCGGCAAGCTCAACCTCTTCCAGGCGCTGGCGCTGCCGCACGTGCACCGCTCGCGCCTCGCGCTCGCGCCGGTGCCGCTGATCCGCGAGCTCGTGGCCCTGGAAGAGGAATTCGGGACGATCCTCGTCGCGGCCTGCGACCGCACGGGAGCCCGCTTCTTCGAGGTGACGGCCTTCGACGTGGTGGAGCTCCCTGCAGTGGCCGCGCTCGACGCGTCGCGCGGCGGCAAGTTTCACGGCTCCGGCCAGGCGATCGCCCGTGCCGGCGTCCACGTGGGCAGCGCCGGGGAGCACAACTACCACATGCGGATGCGCGCGGAAAAGCAGCGGCTCTACGCCCAGGTGGCCGACCGCGTCTTCCAGATCCACACCCAGCGTCCCCTCGCGGGCCTCGTGGCCGCGGGGATCGGCGTGGACGGGGCGGCGCTGCTCCCGCACCTCCACAGCTACCTCCACGACCTCGTCCTGGGTGTGGTGCGGCTGAACCCGAAACGCGCCACGCCGGCGGAGGTGCGGGAGGCCGCGCTGCTGCTCCGGGAAGAGCGCGAGCGCGCCTGGGAGCGCACCCATGCCGAGGCGGTGCGGGAAGGACTCGGGAGCGGCTGGGCCGTGAACGGCGTGGAGCCGTCGCTCAAGGCGCTGCAGCGCGGCCAGGTGCGCACCCTCCTCGCCGACGGCCAGGACGACGACCAGCGGATCGACGACGCAGTGGAAGACGCGTTCGCGCAGCGGGTGCAGGTGGACGTCGTCTACGACGAGCGGGCCCGTAAGGTCGTGGACGGCCTGGCGGGGCTGCTGCGGTTCCGCCGCTGATGGCCCGACCCGCCGCCAAGCGCCCCGTTCGCATCCTCATCGCGAAGCCCGGGCTCGATGGCCACGACCGCGGCGCCAAGGTGGTGGCGGCCGCGCTGCGCGACGCCGGAATGGAGGTCATCTACACGGGCCTGCACCAAACGCCCGAGATGATCGCCCAGGCGGCCATCCAGGAAGACGTGGACGTCGTGGGTCTGTCCATCCTGTCGGGTGCGCACATGACGCTCTTCCCCCGCATCAAGAAGCTGCTCGACGACGCAGGCCGCGGCGACATCCTGATCACGGGGGGCGGGATCATTCCGCCCGAGGACATGGAGGCGCTGGAGCACCAGGGGATCGGGAAGCTGTTCGGTCCCGGCACGCCGACGGCCGATCTGGTGAAGTACATCGAAGAGTGGGCGGCCGAGCATGTGTCGGCGTAGCGCGTGAGCCGGCTCAAGACGCTCACGGCGGAATACCGCGAGCTCAGGGCGCGCCTCGAGCAGGGCGGCGGCCCGGAGCGGGTGCGTCGTCAGCACGAGCAGGGCAAGCTCACCGCGCGCGAGCGCGTCGCCAAGCTGCTCGATCCCGGCGGGGCGTGGTTCGAGCTGGGGCTGCTCGTGGCGCACGACCAGTACGAGGGCCAGGCGCCGGCCGCCGGCGTCGTCACGGGCCTGGGCCCGGTGGCCGGACGGCCCGCGGTGGTCGTCGCGAACGACGCCACGGTCAAGGCGGGTTCCTGGTGGCCGGAGACGATCAAGAAGATCCTGCGCGCCCAAGAGGTCGCGATGCGCCAGCGGATCCCGATCGTCTATCTCGTGGACTCGGCCGGCGTGAACCTGCCGTATCAGGAGGGTGTGTTTCCCGGCCAGTACGGCGCCGCCCGCATCTTCTACTACAACTCCATCATGCGGCGCTACCTGCGCGTGCCGCAGATCGCCGCGGTGATGGGCCCGTGCATCGCCGGCGGCGCCTATCTCCCCGCGCTCTCCGACGTGATCTTCATGGTCGAAGGGACGTCGTTCATGGGGCTCGGCGGGCCGAACCTGGTGAAGGGCGCCACGGGCCAGACGGTGGACGCCGAGACGCTGGGCGGCGCGCGCACCCACACCGCCGTGAGCGGCGTGGGGCACTACCGGGCGAAGGACGACCAGGAGTGCCTCGAGCGCATTCGCGAGTACGTCGCACGGCTGCCCTACGCCCCACGCGCCACGACCGTCAGGGAGTCCTTGAGGACGCCCCCAGTGGTCAAGCCGAAGCGCAACCCGAAGGATCTGTACGAGCTGCTGCCGGCCGATCACCGCATGAGCTACGATGTGGGCGCGGTGCTCGAATGCCTGCTCGACGGCGGCTGCGTGGACCAATTTCAGCCGGACCTCGCCCCGGAGATGATCTGCGGCCACGGCGCGATCGCCGGGCGAGCGGTCGCCCTCATCGCCAACTCCCGCGGCGTCATCAAGGGCAAGCAGGGAGCGAGCCCCAAGATCGGCGGCATCATCTACACGGAGAGCGCGGAGAAGGTGGCCTATTTCATCGAGAACGCCGATCGGGAGCGGATCCCGCTGCTGTTCCTGCAGGACGTCTCGGGGTTCATGGTGGGTACGGAGGCGGAGCACTCCGGGATCATCCGCGCGGGCGCCCGCTTCGTCGAGGCGATGGCGACCGCCACGGTGCCGAAGCTCGTGCTCACCGTCAACCACGCCTCCGGCGCGGGTTATTACGCCATGGCGGGGCAGGGATTCGATCCCGACTTCGTCGTGTCCTGGCCCACGGGCCGCATGGGCGTGATGGAGGGAGAGTCGGCGGTCCAGGCCGTGTTCGGCGCCGCCGCCGCCGACTCCGAGAACGCGGCGGCCGTCGAGGCGATGCGCACCGACTACGAACATCAGCTCGACGCCCGCTTCGCCGGGGCCCGCGGCTTCGTGGACGCGATCATCGCCCCCGAAGAGACCCGCGATATCCTGGCGTTCCTGCTCGAGGTCACGTCGCAGTTCCCCGGGCCCCATCTCGGGGCCTTCGTCCTCGCCCCGGTTCTGGGTGACCCATGAGACTGCCCTGGCGCCTCGCCATCCTATCGCTCGTCGGCGCGGCGTGCGGCGGGGCCGCCGCGCGGCCCGCGCCCAGCCCGGCGCCCGCGCCTGCCGCGCCGCCGACAGTGAAGGGCGCGCCGGAGCCGGCCGATGCGACCGCCGGCGGGGCGGAGCCCGCGCTGCCGCCGGCGATCGCCTACATCTCCGGGTTGATGCCGCTGCGAAGCACGGGTGTGGAGCAGTTCCGAGCCAAACACCCCACCTATGACGGGCGCGGTGTGCTCATCGCGATCCTGGATACCGGGGTCGACCCCGCCGTTCCCGGCCTGATCGTGACGAGCGCCGGCGCGCCGAAGATCCTGGATCTGCGGGACTTCTCCGGCGAGGGCCGAGTGGCGCTCTCGCCCGTCGTTCCCACGGCGGACGGGACGGTCGCGGTGGGCGGCCGCAAGCTGGTCGGCGGCGGGCGCATCCGCCGTCTCACCACCGGCACGACGTGGTACGCGGGCATGTTCCGCGAGCTGCCCCTCGGCAAGCTGCCCGCGTCCGACATCAACGGGAACGGCACCAACACCGATGCCTTTCCGGTGATCGTCGTCAAGGCCGTGGACGGGTGGGTCGCGTTCCTCGACACGAATCTGAACGGCTCGTTCGAGGACGAGATGCCGCTGCACGACTACCGCCAGGGCCGGGAGACGATTGCTCTGGGCACGCAGCCCATCACCCTGGCGGCGAACCTCGAGGAGACGAACGGCGTTCCCGCGCTCGACTTGGTGTTCGACAACGGCGGCCACGGCACGCACGTGGCCGGGATCGCGGCGGGCCACAATCTGTTCAACGTGGCCGGCTTCGACGGCGTCGCGCCCGGCGCCCAGCTCCTCGGTCTCAAGATCGCCAACAGCGCACGCGGCGGCATCTCCGTGAACGGCAGCATGGAGCGCGCGATGGTATACGCGGCCCGCTTCGCGGAGCAGCGCGGGCTGCCCCTGGTGCTCAATCTGAGCTTCGGCGTCGGGAACGAGCGCGAGGGCCGGGCGGTGATCGACTCCATCGTGAACGCGTTTCTCGAGCGGCACCCGACGGTCGTCTTCGCCATCAGCGCGGGCAACGACGGCCCCGGGTTGTCGACCATGGGCTTTCCGGGCTCGGCCGATCTGGCGCTGTCGGTGGGCGCCGTCTTCCCCGGAGCGTTCGCGCGCCCGGCGCAGGGCGGCGCGCCGCCCGCGGGCGACGTCGTCGGCTGGTGGAGCTCGCGAGGAGGCGATCTTGCGAAGCCCGACATCGTCACCCCGGGGCTCGCGTTCTCGTCGGTGCCGCGCTGGGACACCGGGAACGAGATCAAAGGGGGCACGAGCATGGCGGCGCCGCACGCGGCGGGCCTGGCCGCCTGCCTCGTCTCGGCCCTCGCCCAGGAAGGCCGGGCGGTCGGGGCAGCCGAGATCGCACAGGCACTGCGGGTGTCGGCCGCGCCGTTCGCGGGAGCGAGCGCGATCGACCAGGGTGCAGGCATGCCCCAGCTCGAAGCGGCCTATCGCTGGCTCATCGCCGCTCACCAGGGATCCGAGTACCTGGTCCACGCGACGAACGGTGCCTCGGCGGCGTACCGGCGACAGGGATTCGCCGGTCCCGCGGACACGATTGAGCTGTTCCGCGTGCGACACGTCGCGGGGCTGCGGGCGGCGGAGTTCCTGTTGCGCAGCAACGTCCCCTGGCTCTCCGTCCCGCCCACGATCCCCGCGGGCGCACGCGAGACGGAGGTCGCGGTGATCTACTCGCAGGCCCGCCTTCCCGGACCGGGCCTCTACGTGGGCACCGTGACGGCCTGGAATCCCAGCGACACGCTCGCCGGGCCCCTGTTCACTCTGGTCAACACGGTCAGCATCCCCCTCGACCTCGGGACGCGGCCGCTGTACGACGCCGAGCGCGCGCTTGGCCCGGCGAGGGTGCAGCGCTACTTCCTGCGCGTCGCACGGCCCGGGGCGACGCTGCGCGTCACCGTGACGGTCCCCGATTCCGCGGGGCAGCGGGCCACCGTGCGCCTGTACGAACCGAACGGGCAACCGTTCCGGGACGCGGAGGAGACCGACGTGGGCCGGGGCGGCAGCGGCACCGCGCGCATCGTGGTGCGCGCCGAGGACCTCATCCCCGGCGTGTACGAGCTGGACGTCACCGCGCCGCCGCTCGGGGGAGCGACGGTCACCGCGCGAGCCGACCTCGGCCCTGTGGACGTCGCGCCGGTGCTGGGGGGGCTCGAGTTATCCGATCCGGGCACGGCGAGCGCGACGGTGCGGCTGACGCAGGCCCTGATCGGGGCCGAACGCGGCTTCGAGGTCACGGGCCGCGGTGCCCCGGCCGAGTCGATCAGCGTCCGCGTCCCTGAGTGGGCCGCCCGGGCCGTGATCGACGTCCAGATGCCGCGAAAGCAGTGGGACGAGTTCACCGATTTTGGGGTCACCGACTTCGACTCGACGGGCCAGCAGGTCGGGCAGGGTGCGATGAACTACGCGTTCGCCCGCCACAGCTTCGACGTGGCGCCCGCCTTGCGGAAGGCGCCGGTCACGATCGAGCTGTTCCCGGCCTTCGCCCGCGACGGCGGGGCCCAGCCCTGGCGCGCCACCGTCCGCGTGCGGTTCCTGTTCCGGGACCCGCAGCCCTTCGGCGGAGCGAGGGACGTGACGGTTGTGGCGGGCGGGCGCGCCGTCGCACCCCTCACGCAGCCGCCGTTGCTGGCGTTGCCGGAGGGATTCACGCCGCTCGTCGAGGTGTCCGCTCAGGCCCCCGGCGGGGGGACGGGGGCGGACGCTGTGCGGCGGGTACCGTTGTCGGCCGCGCGACCGTGAGGGCAGCGGGTCGGCCCGTGCGCATCGCCGCGGGCCAGGGGTTCTGGGGAGACTGGCTGGAGGCGCCCTACCGCCAGGTGACCGGGGGGCCCATCGACTACTTGATGATGGACTACCTCGCCGAAGTCACGATGTCGATCCTCCAAAAGCAGAAATCCCGCGACCCCGCCTCGGGCTACGCCAAGGACTTCGTCCCCCAGATGGAGCGGATCCTGCCGCTGCTCGTGGAGCGGCGGGTGAAGGTGACGGCGAACGCCGGGGGCGTGAACCCGCGCGCCTGCGCACAGGCGGTGGCCGCGGCGGCGCGGCAGCTCGGCCTCGGCGGCAAGCTGCGGATCGGCGTCGTCACGGGCGACGACCTCCTGCCCAGGCTCGATGGCCTGCTCGCACGGGGCCACGACCTGAAGAACCTCGACACGGGCCGCCCGCTCCGCGAGATTCGCGACCGCGTGCTCGCGGCCAACGCCTACCTCGGCGCGGCGCCGCTCGTTGAGGCGCTGCGTCAGGGAGCGGACATCGTCATCACCGGACGGGTCACCGATACCGGGCTCACGCTCGCGCCCATGGTGCACGCCTTCGGCTGGCGCGCCGACGACTGGGACAAGCTCGCCGCCGGCACCGTCGCGGGCCACACCATCGAGTGCGGCGCCCAGTGCAGCGGGGGCAATTGCAGCGTGGACTGGCAGCGCATCCCGGACCTCGCGAACGTCGGCTACCCGATCGTGGAAGCCCATGCGGACGGCGGCTTCGAGATCACCAAGCACCCGGACACCGGCGGCCGGATCAGCGTGGCGGGCGTCACCGAGCAGCTCGTGTACGAGATGGGGGATCCCACGACCTACATCACACCCGATTGCGTCGCCGATTTCACGACCATCCGCTTGACGCAGGCGGGGAAGGACCGCGTGCGCTTCGCCGGCATCAAGGGCCGTCCGGCGACGGACAAGCTCAAGGTGTCGCTCGCGTACTTCTACGGTTACAAGGCGGTGGGGACGCTCGTGTACGCCTGGCCCGACGCGTACCGCAAGGCACAGGCGGCCGACCGGGTCTTGCGGCGCCGGCTGCAGGACCTCCGCCTCACCTTCGACGCCATCCACACCGAGTTCGTCGGCGCTGACGCGACGCACGGATCGCTGGCGGCGAGGGCCCCGTACGACCGTACGGGGCGGGCGCCGCCCTTCGCCGATCTGCCCGAGGTGCAGCTGCGCGTCGCGGTGCGCTCGCGGGAGGCGGGGCCGGTGGAGCGCTTCACCCGGGAGATCGCACCCCTGATCCTGAACGGGCCACCGAGCGTGACCGGATTCGCGGGCGGGCGCCCGAAGCCGGAGGAGATCGTGGCCTACTGGCCCGCGCTCATCGACAAGGACGTGGTGGAGCCGTGCGTCGAGCTGGTAGACGTGTGAGAAAGAAGGCGTCCCGAACAGTCCTGCTGCTCGACCTGGCGCATGCCCGGTCGGGTGACAAGGGCGACACCGCGAACGTGGGACTCATCGCCCTGAAGCCCGCGTACTACCCCCACCTCGTCAAACACGTGACCGCGGCGCGCGTCGCGCGCCACTTCCGAGGCCTGATCACGGGGAAGGTGGAACGCTACGAGCTGCCCAACCTCAACGCGCTGAACTTCCTGCTGCACGGAGCGCTGGACGGCGGCGGCACGGTGTCCCTCAAGACCGATGCGCAGGGCAAGGTGCTCTCGACCGCCCTGCTCCGCATGGAGATCGCGGCGCCGCGATGAGCGACCGCGTGCTGGTGACGCTCGCGGGCGGCGTGCTCACCGCCACCCTCAACCGCCCCGACAAGCGCAACGCGATCGACAGCCCGATGATCGACGCGCTGCTCGCTTGTCTGGAGCGGGCGGACTTGGACGGCGACGTGCGCGTTGTGACGCTGCGCGGCGCCGGCAGCGACTTCTGCGCCGGGATGGACCTGAATGAGCTCCTCGCGTCGGCGGACCGGAGCGTCGCGGACAACCGACGGGCCGCGCTCCAGTTCGCCGAGATCTTCATCCGGATGCGGCGGCTTCCCAAACCCGTGGTGGCGGCGGTGCAGGGACGCGCCCTCGCGGGAGGCTGCGGCCTTGCGACGGCGTGCGATCTGGTGCTCGCCGCCGCGTCTGCGACGTTGGGGTATCCGGAGGTGCAGCGGGGGTTCGTTCCGGCGATCGTGATGACGCTGCTGCGCCGCACCGTGGGAGAAAAGGTGGCCTTCGACCTCGCCGCGACGGGCCGCGTGCTCGCCGCACCCGACGCGGCCCAGCTCGGCCTCGTGTCCCGGGTGTTCGCCGACGCGGAGTTCGAGAACGGCGTGACGGAGGTGGTGCAATCTCTCGCTCTGCGGAGCCCCACAGCGCTCGCCTTCACGAAGCAGCAGTTCTATCAGCTCGACGGACTGCCCTTCGAGGAGGGCCTGCGGCTCGGCGCGGACGTCAATGCCGTGAGCCGCACCACGCCCGATTTCCGGGCGGCACTCCAGGCCTTCCTCAAGAAGTGACCCGCCTCTTCGTCGCGAAGGCATGGCTCGGCGGAGCGGGAGTCCTGGTGTGCGCGATCGGCATGGCCGTCGGGCAGCGCTGGCTCGTGTGGAGCGCCGTCGGGCTGCTCGCCCCCGCGTTCCTGCTGCGCTTTGTCGAGCGACGCACGCCCGACGAGTAGGGCGCGGCATGCTGCGCCCCTACCTCGGGTCACCCACGGCGCCGACTGCCCGACGCGCCGCCCGCACCCAGACCCGCACCTCCGGCAGCGTGGGACGGGGGCCGCGGTGCGCGACGCTCCAGACCGTTGCCGGGCTGGCGGCGGCGAGGTCCGCGATGGTGCGGATCCCGCCCGCCGCGAGCGCGGCGGCGTGCCGCGTCCCGATCCCTCGCAGCGTGCTGAGCCGAGCCGCCTCCCGCACGCTCGTCGCTCCAACCTGGTCGAGCCCCGCCCGCCGGCCGATTTCCTCGGGCCGGAGCTGCGCCAGGCGAAACACGTCCGTGAGGCCGGCGTCCTGAAGTCGGGCCCGGGCCTCCGCGCTCACCGCAGGAAGGTCCGCGAGGCGCGGTGTCGTGGAGCTCACGGTCCAGCGGTCCATTCCGGCGAGCACCAGCACCGCGAACGCCACCGTCGGCACGACCGTCGCCGCGCGGGGCCGCCGAGCGAGCAGGTGGTACAGCGACCACACTTCGAGGGCGAAGAACGGGAAGCCCAGGAATCCGACCGGCGGCATCTCGAACAGCTTCACGTCTTCGAGAAAGGGCACGGTGTAGATCCATTTGCCGCGGGCGAGATGATTGAAGGTCTCCCACAGTGCGCCTGCGACCAGGCCCGCCGCCATCAGCCGGACGATGCGCCCCCACTCGCCGCGGGCCATGTCTCCGAACAGGGACCGGTCGCGGTCCCGCCGGTACAGCAACGGCTCGGCGATCAGCCAGACGGCGCCCCACGTGAGAGGGTGGAGCACGCTGGGGAAGACGAGCGTCAGCGCGAGCGCGGCGCAGCCGAGCGCGACGGAGACGCGCAGGTCCCCCGACTCGACGCGCACGGGGCGCGCCGAGAGACGCCGGCCCACACCCAGATACTCGAGGAGGCGCGCCGGCAGCAGCACCGCCGGTACCACCGTAGCGAGCGAGAGGGTGATACCGAGCCACCGTTCCACGCGGTGGTCTGGTAGGAACACGTAGTACCAGTCCTGCAGGCGGAAGTTGAGCGCTTCGAACAGGAACCAGATCACGGCGGACCACCACAGCATGCCGCCGAGCTCGCGGGGCCGCGCCAGCAGCGAGGTCCCGCCCAGCCGTACGACGAGCGCGTCGAGGATGACGAGGGTCGGATACCAGGCGAAGACGTAGAACCAGGTGGGGACGGGTGGGACGTCGAGCCGGAGCAGGACCAAGGCCGCAGCGAGCGCCGCGACCGCCGCGCCGAGCGCGAATCTAGAGCCCATCGTGCCACTCCCCATTCCCCGTGTCGTTATACTTGAACCGGAGTCCCTCAGGATGCGAGGAATATGCCCAGGCTCGACGTTCCCATGTACGACCCGCGCCTCGTGCAACCGATGCGCGAGGAGCTGACGCGAATCGGCTTCCAGGAGCTCCGCACCGCTGATGAGGTGGACGCCGCGCTCGCCGCCGGTAGGGACACGGCGCTCGTCGTCGTGAACTCGGTGTGTGGCTGCGCCGCCCGCAACGCCCGCCCGGCGGCGACCCTCGCGCTGCAGCACGCGCGACGGCCCGGACGGCTGCTGACCGTGTTCGCCGGCCAGGACGCGGACGCCACGGCGCGGGCCCGCAGCTACTTCACGGGCTACGCGCCGTCGTCACCGCAGATGGCGCTGTTCAGGAATGGCCAGCTCGTCTTCATGCTCGAGCGCAAGAACATCGAGGGACGGGCGGCCCAGGAGATCGCCGCGGACCTCGTGGCGGCGTTTGAGCGCTACTGCAGCTAGAGAACCCGCTCCCGCCTCACGCGCACGTCCACGACGTTCTGCACCCAGGACCACAGCGAATCCTGCCGCTGCATCGACACGCCGTCCACCATGTGGCGCCGCCACCCCTTCATGACCTCGGAGTCCTGCGTCCAGAGCCGCACCCGCTTGCGGGGAACCTTGCGCTCCCACAGCTGCGCGACGGGAGGGTCGGCATAGAGCAGGCGCACGGTCACATTGCGCGACAGGTATTCCAGCGGGCTCAGGTCCACTCGCTTGTAGCGTTCGTCGGCAGTTAATCGACCCGCGCCTGGATAGTCGGGCTCGCCGTCGGAGACCAGCACGACGTTCAGCGGTGCTAGGATCAGATTGTTGCGCCGCACGTGCAACGCCGCGCGTTGGAAGAACGCGTTGAAGTCCGTGATCGGGTCCTCTTGGGGAAACCACGCGCGCAGGTCGGCCGCGATCTGCGTGGGTGACTTGCCCGTGAGATCCTGGATCGGGTGGAATACCTTGGCCTGCCCCGGACGCTCGCCGCCGAGCTCGCCGACGAAGATCGCCGTGTTCGGCTGCAGCCCGCCGACGCCGTTCAGGTGGCCATAGATGTAGAGCGCCGCGAACTCGATCGCCCCGTTGAAACTGGGGTTGCGCCGGAACGAGCCGCTGATGTCCAGACCGATCACGAGTGTCGACCTGGGCGTCTCGGCCCGTTGCGACGGCGAGCACGCCACGACGCTCAGCGTGAGTGCGAGTGCCGCGACGCGACGCCTCATGACGCACCCCCCTCGACCGTGTGGGTCTTGCCGGTCGCGAAGACCGGCGTGCTTTGGAGCACCTGGTCGAGCGACCGGAACGGCAGATTGAAGTGCGGCTTGCCCATGATCACGACGACCAAGAAGTTGAACCCGCTGGCGACCAGCTGCAGCACCGGCAAGGTCAGCAGCTCCATCAGGTGCTGGGCCTCCTTCTTGAACCACTCGTGCTCGGCCTTGAGGGCGTTGATCGGCCCGCGCCAGAACTCCGCGTCCGCGGTCGCGGCGGCCCGCACCGCGCCCACGCCTTCCATCGCCTTCCGGCCGAGGATGGCGAGGAGCGCCGGCGTCCCGAATCGGCCGAACAGGAACCACGTCATGCCGCGCACGCCCACCCACCCCAGCAGGGCCAGCCCCAGAGTCCCGACGATCCCCAACTGGAACCCCTGCTGGGCCAGCCACGGCGTGATGGCGTCGATCAGCTCGCGGTACAGGAACAGCACCTCGAACAGGGCGACGGTGATCTCGACCAGCACCATCGCGACGATCTGCCCTACCGCCCGCGTCTTGATCGCCTCGTTCAGCACCTGGATGCAGGCGAAGCTGCCCCCGATGATGATGAACAGGAAGAACCACAGGATCACCACGAGGGCCAGGGCATTCACCTGGTAGCCCGTCAGGTCCGCGAGCAGCTCGCTCATCGTCGGGCGCAGCGTGAAGGTGAAGATCGTGGCCTCGATGGCGGACCAGAACAGGAGCAGGACGAATGCGATCCAGGGCACCCCCGGCTGGCGCGAGCTCGAATCGAGCATAGCGAAGGGCGACGTAACCAGGTTCTTCAGGGTTCTCCACAGCAGCCCGACGCCCAGCCGGAGCAGACCCCAGATCCAACCGACGAACACCAGGAGGAAGCGCACCAGGCCGAACCAATAAAACCACGCCATGCGCACTGCATCCCACCAGGACATGACCAGCGCAGCTAGAAAGCGTCCGCGACCGGAACGGAACGGAATGGTGTAGAGCGAGACCATCGTGCCCCAGACGCCCGCGATGAGCACCGTCGCCGGGAAAAAGAGCAACAAGAACTTCGCGAGGATCTGCCAGAAGGAATCACCGTAGAGCACGGTTCGGAACACAAGCGCCTGCCAATCGATGATCCAGGACAGGCCGCCCCAGATCCAGCCCCACACCGTCTGCAGAATCCAGCTCCACTGTTCAGTCTGAGCGATGCCCACCGGATTTTGCATTGCTGTGTCCCTCCCTGGGGAACAGGCGGAACGGCGGCCGCGCAGAGTCTGCGGCAGGCGCGCATTAATAGTGCGGCGTTTCCCCCTGTCAAGCACCCAGCGTGATCTGCGTCACCATTCTGCGACGTCCGAGGCGGGCCGCATGCCGTCCCTCCAAGCGGCCAGGGCCGCCTCGCCCGCCGCAGAGCGAGGGTTGTATACTGTTTCCCATGCCGGACGAAGCCCCTAAGCGCCTGATCGTCGTGGGCGACCGCGTGCTCATCGCCCCGGAAGAGGGGGAGGAGCGCACCAACGTTGGACTGTACCTGCCCGCCACCGCGCTCGAGGGCCGGCAGGTGCAGGGCGGCCGCATCATCGCGACCGGACCGGGCACCCCCATGACGGAACCGGCCAGCATGGACGACGAGCCCTGGAAGATCCACGGCCCCGACGTCAAGTACCTTCCGATGCAGGCGGGGGTCGGCGACTACGCGCTCTTCTTCCGCAAGGCGGCGGTGGAGATCACATTCGAGGGTAAGCGCTATCTCGTGGTGCCGCAGGCGGCAATCCTCGTGCTCGTGCGGGAAGGGACCGCCGAGGAACTGGAGTAGGCCATGGCCGAGCTGGGTTGGGTGCGGAGCAAGGGTGACCGTGCTGAGAAGGAGGGTCTGCGCCGCGGCGGCTGGTATCGGATCGTGGAGGACAGCGGCAAGCCCTGGGTCGTGGTGGACGTCCATCAGGTGGAGGTGCGTGTGCCGAGGGACAACCTGGAGGTTCGCAAGGACCGCCCCAAGTCCTGGAGCGTCGTCCACGAGCCCCACCTCGTCTGCCCGGGGTGCCACAAGCGGCGGCACGTCTCCGGACAGCCGAAGGACGTGAAGTGCCACGAGTGCGGCAACACGTTCAGCGTGGACTGGACGGACCGCGGCTGAAGGCTGCCGGCGGGAAAACGCCGCCACTGGCGTAATTCGGGCTCCGGGCGGATGACCGGGGCCCATTTCATTGTCGTCGTGGTCACCTTCCCGGGCGGGCTTGGACGGGCGCGGGCGATTCTGGTCGAGCGGTTCGGGCACCGCGGCTTTCGCCCGGCGCAGCTGCGGGTGGTCGGCCCTCTCCTCGCCGGCCGCGACGTGCTCGCCGTGCTTCCCACCGGGGCGGGGAAGTCGCTCTGCTACCAGCTGCCCGCCCTGATGGCGGACGACCTCACGCTCGTGGTGTCGCCCCTCATCTCGCTGATGCAGGACCAGGTGGCGGCGCTGCGGCGGCGGGGCATCGCCGCCGCGTACCTCAGCAGCCTGCTCACGCCTGATCAGCGCCGCGTCATCCTCGACGCCACTCTCGCCGGCCGGCTGCGGCTCCTCTATTGCGCCCCGGAGCGGCTGCGCGCGCTGGTCGCACGGCTCCGCAGGGCGGAGCGACGGGTGTCGCTCCTGGCCGTGGACGAGGCGCACTGCATCACGGAATGGGGCAACGAATTCCGTCCGGTGTACCGCCGGCTGGGTGAGTTCCGCTACCGGCTTGGCGATCCGACCACGCTCGCGCTCACGGGGAGCGCCACGCCCGCGACGCGGCTGGATATCCTTCGAATACTCCGGACGCCCGGGGCCGAGGTCGTCGTGGCCTCGTTTGATCGGCCGAACCTGCGCTTCACCGTCGAGCGGGTGCGGGACGATCGCGAGCGCTTCGCCCGCATCCGCGCGATCGTGCGGGGTGCGGCGGGGCACACCCTCGTCTACACTCCCACGCGGCGCCTCACCGAGCTCGTGACCCGCGCGCTGTGGCGGCGGAGCCTGCCGGCGGCACCGTACCACGCCAGGCTGAGCGCCCCCATGCGCCGCCACGCGCTGCTCGACTTCCTCGGGAACCGCGCGCCGGTGGTGGTCGCCACGAGTGCGTTCGGGATGGGCATCGACAAGCCCGATGTGCGGTGCGTGATTCACTGGGGACCGCCCCACACGCTGGAGGGCTACTATCAGGAGGCGGGCCGGGCAGGCCGGGACGGTGGCCCGGCAGACTGCTTGGTGCTGTGGACGCGCGCCGATGCGGAGCGGGGGGTCGTCGCTCCTGAGGTGCGGCGCTACGTCGAGTCGCACGCCTGCCGGCGTCGCATGCTACTCGCTCACTTCGGGCAAACGGGCGTCGTGTGCTCGGGATGTGACCGGTGTAAGGGCCGGTGAAAGGCCGGGGAAGGGGGAAGGGGGAACGGTGGGGCGGACCCTTCCCCGGCCTCTTACTCTTCCCCGGCCTGTCACCGGTTTTTCCCCCCAACCCGGCAGGTTTTCCCTACCCGACCGTGTGGTTGCGGGTCCGGCGCAGGGGGTGCAGAATGGCGGTGCTGGTGTAACTTCAGCGAGAGCCGCGGGTTCTCGCTTTGTTTTTCTCCCCATTCGAAGGACGCCGCGATGCCTCGGACAGCCGGTCGCAACTTCCTCTTCGTTCCCGGTCCCACGAACGTCCCCGAGCGCATCCTGCGCGCCATGCACCGCGCGATGGAGGATCACCGCTCGTCCGCCTTTCCGGAGCTGACGCTTCCCCTGTTCCAAGATCTGAAGAAGATCTTCAAGACCACGACCGGACAGGTGTTTGTCTTCCCGGGCACCGGCACCGGCGGCTGGGAGACGGCGCTCACGAACACGCTCTCCCCCGGCGACCGCGTCCTGGCGCCGCGCTTCGGCCAGTTCAGCCACCTGTGGATCGATCTGGCGCAGCGCATCGGCCTGCGGGTGGACATCCTGGACGTCGAGTGGGGCGAGGGCGCCCCGGTCGAGCACATCGAGGAGATCCTGACGGCCGACCGGCAGCACGAGATCAAGGGCGTGCTGATCGTTCACAACGAGACGGCGACCGGTGTGACGAGCGACGTCGCGGGCGTGCGACGCGCGCTGGACGCCGCGGGGCACCCGGGGCTGTTGTACGTGGACGGGGTCAGCTCGATCGCGAGCATCGACTTCCGAATGGACGAGTGGCAGGTGGACGTGGCGGTGACCGGCTCGCAGAAGGGGTTGATGCTGCCCGCCGGGCTCGCCGTGGTGTGCGCCAGCCCCAAGGCGCTCGCCGCGCGCGAGCGGGCGAAGTGCGCGCGCGTCTACTTCGACTTTGGCGACATGATCAAGGCCAACCCGAGCGGATACTTCCCCTACACCCCCTCGGTGCCGATGCTGTACGGGCTACGGGAGGCGGTGAACGTGCTGCTCGAGGAGGGACTGGACGGCGTGTTCGCCCGCCATCATCGGCTCGCCGAAGGCGTGCGCGCGGCGGTGAAGGCCTGGGGACTGAGGCTCTGTGCCAGGGCCCCCAAATGGTATTCGGACACGGTGAGCGCGATCATGGTGCCCGAGGGGATCAACGGCGCGGACGTGATCGACGTCGCCTTCCGCCGCTACAATCTGGCGTTGGGCGCGGGCCTCGCACGGCTGGCCGGCAAGCTGTTCCGCATCGGCCATCTCGGCGACCTGAATGAGCTGATGCTCGCCGGCGCGATCGCCGGGGCGGAGATGGCGATGCGCGACGTGGGCGTGAAGATCGCGCTGGGCGCGGGGGTCGCGGCCGCGCAGGACCACTGGTGCCGCACGGCGGCCCCGCTTCCCGCCCGGGTCGCCGCACCGCTGTCACCCGACGCGCAGTCCCAATCCGGCCTCAAGACGACCCAGCCGCGCAGCGTCGCGAGGGCATGAGTCTCACCCGCCACGAGCCGGCCACGACGCGGCTGCAACGCAGCGAGCTCGCGGTCCCCGGCTCCAATCCCGCCCTGTTCCGCAAGGCACTCGAGAGCGAGGCGGACTACGTGTTCCTCGACCTCGAGGACGCCGTCGCGCCCGCCGACAAGGAGCAGGCCCGCCACAACGTGGTCGCGGGTCTGCTGGAGCACGATTGGCGGGAGCGCGGCAAGACGATCTGCGTCCGGGTGAACGGCATCGACACGCATTACATGTATCGCGACGTCGTGGACGTGGTGGAGCAGGCGGGCCACCGCCTCGACGTGGTGCTCGTGCCGAAGGTCGGCGTGCCGGCGGACATCTACCTCGTGGACGCGCTGCTGACCCAGATCGAGGCGGCGCGGCGCGTCCCGCGACGCGTTGGGATCGAGGTGTTGATCGAGACGGCGCTCGGGATGGCGAACGTCGAGGCGATCGCGCAGTCGAGCCCGCGGCTGGAGGCGATGCATTTCGGCGTCGCCGACTTCGCTGCCAGCGTGCGCGCCCGCACCGTGAGCATCGGAGGCCTCAACCCCGACTACCCCGGCGACCAATGGCACACGGCGCTGTCGCGGGTGGTCACGGCGTGCCGGGCGTACGGGTTGCGGCCGATCGACGGGCCCTACGGCGATTTCAAGGATCCGGAGGGTTTCGTCGCGGCGGCGCGGCGCGCTGCCGCGCTCGGCTGCGAAGGAAAATGGGCCATCCACCCGTCGCAGGTGCCGCTCGCGAACGAGGTGTTCACGCCGCCGGCGGCGGAGGTCGAGCGGGCGAAACGGATCCTGGCCGCGCTGGACGACGCGGCGCGTGAGGGGCGGGGAGCCGCGCAGCTCGACGGCCGCATGATTGACGCCGCCTCCGCGCGCATGGCGCAGAACATCGTCGCGATCGCCGCGGCGATCGAGGTCCGGCGCAAGCCCGCGCTCGCGGGTCGTGGAGCGTAGGCGGTGGACATCCACGAGTACCAGGCGAAGGAGCTGCTGGCGGGGTTCGACGTGCCCGTGCCGCGGGGCGGGGTCGCCTACAGCGCCGAGCAGGCCGTCTACCGCGCGGCCGAGATCGGGGGCGCCCGCTGGGTGGTGAAGGCCCAAATCCACGCGGGAGCGCGCGGCAAGGCGGGCGGTATCCGCGTGTGCACGAGCGACGGCGAAGTGCGGGCGGCGGCAAAGGCCCTGCTCGGTCGTAACCTCGTCACGCTGCAGACGGGGCCCGAAGGCCTCCCGGTGCACCGCCTGCTGGTCGAGCAGGCGCTGCCGATCGAGCGCGAGCTCTACGTGGGACTGGTGCTCGACCGAAAGCGGGAGCGCATCGTGGTGGTGGCCCATCCCCATGGCGGGATGGAGATCGAGGAGATCGCGCAGCGCGAGCCGGAGGCGATCCTGCGGGAGGTGGTGGAGCCCGCCGTCGGCATGCGCCCGTTCCAGGCCCGCGAGCTCGCGTTCGGCCTGGGTCTCGCCCCCGCGCAGCTGACGCACGCCCTGGCGGCGATCCTGGGCGCCTATCGTGCGTTCCGGGACCTGGACGCCACCATGGTCGAGATGAACCCGCTCGTCGTCACCAAGGAGGGCCAGGTCCTGGCCCTCGACGTCAAGATGAGCTTCGACGACAACGCGATGTTCCGCCGCCCCAACGTGGCGGAGCTGCGGGACTACGCCCAGGAGGATCCGCGCGAGGCGGAGGCCGCCGAGCACGGGTTGAACTACGTGGCCCTGGACGGCGACATCGGCTGCATCATCAACGGCGCCGGGCTCGCGATGGCCACGATGGACATGATCAAGCACGCGGGGGGCGAGCCGGCCAATTTCCTCGACATCGGGGGCGGCGCGAGCCCCGACCGCGTCGCCGCGGCCTTCCGGCTGGTCCTCGCCGACCGCAAGGTGAGCGCGATCCTCGTGAACGTGTTCGCCGGCATCAATCGCTGCGACTGGGTCGCGCAGGGTGTGGTGCAGGCGGTCCGGGAGATCGAGGTCCCGGTGCCGCTCGTCGTGCGGCTCGCCGGCACCAACGTCCAGGAAGGCCGCCGCATCCTGCGGGAGAGCGGCCTCCCGATCATCACCGCCGACGCGCTGGCAGACGCGGCGGGCCGGGTCGTCGCGGCCCGCAACAAGGCGCTCGCCGAGCAGGCGACGATGAGACACTGAGGTCATGAGCATCCTGCTCGATGAGAAGACGCCGGTCGTCATCCAGGGGTTCACGGGCGACAAGGGCACCTTCCACGCCAAGGAGATGATCGCCTACGGCACGAACGTCGTGGGGGGTGTGACGCCCGGGAAAGGCGGCACCACCCACCTGGGCCGGCCCGTGTTCAACACCGTGAAGGAGGCGGTCACCGCCACCGGCGCCACGGCGAGCCTCGTGCTCGTGCCGGCGCCCTACTGCGCCGACGCGATCATGGAGGCGGCGGATGCGGGGATCCAGCTGGTCGTGACGATCACCGATGGAGTACCCGCCCAGGACATGATGACCGTGAAACGCTATCTGTGGCGCTACGCCAAGGAGCGGCGCACGCGGCTCATCGGCCCGAACTGCGCCGGCGTGATCAGCGCCGGGAAGGCGATGATGGGGATCATGCCGGGCCACATCTACCAGCGCGGCCGCGTCGGCGTCGTGACGCGCTCCGGTACCCTCGGCTACGAGGCGGCGTCGCAGATGAGCGCCCTCGGGGTCGGCATCTCGACGAGCGTGGGCATCGGGGGCGACCCGATCAACGGCAGCTCCTTCGTCGACATGCTGGTGCTCTTCGAGCAGGACCCGGAAACGGACGCCGTGATGATGATCGGCGAGATCGGCGGACCCCAGGAGGCCGACGCCGCGACGTTCGTGAAGGAGCACATGAAGAAGCCGGTGATCGGCTACGTCGCGGGGCTGACCGCCCCCAAGGGCCGCCGCATGGGGCACGCGGGGGCCATCATCTCGGCCTTCGGCGACACCGCGGCCGAAAAAGCGGAGATCATGCGCTCGGCGGGGTTGATCGTGGCCCCGAGCCCGTCGGAGCTCGGCGCGACCGTCGCGCAGGCGATCGCCAAGAACCCGCCGCGCCGCGCGATGGCGCAGCGGTGAGCACCCGCCCTCCGCGGGTGGTCGTCACCCGGCGCCTGCCGGACCCGGTGGAGGAGCAGGTGGCCCGCGAGTTCGACGCCCGCCTCAACACGGACGACCACCCGTTCGCCGCCACGGAGCTGCAAGACGCCCTCCGCGGTGCCGATGCACTGCTCTGCACCGTGACCGACCGGCTCAACGCCGAGGCGCTCGCTGCAGAGCCGCTGCGGGCCAGGATCCTCGCGAACTTCGGGGTGGGGTTCAATCACATCGACATCGCCGCGGCGAAAGCGCGCGGCCTGGTGGTCACGAACACGCCCGACGTGCTCACCGACGACACGGCCGACGACGCGGTGATGCTGATGCTGATGGTGGCGCGCCGCGCCGGGGAAGGAGAGCGGCACGTCCGGGCGGGGCACTGGACCGGCTGGCGTCCCACTCACCTATTGGGCACGAAGGTGAGCGGCAAGACGCTCGGTCTCGTCGGATTCGGCCGCATCGCGAAGGCGGTGGCGCGGCGGGCGCACCACGGGTTCGGCATGCGGGTGATCTTTCACGACCCCTACCCGCCCGCGAGCGACGTGGCGCGGGAGCTGGGCGCGGAGCAGCAGCGCAGCGTGGAGGACGTCATCCGCGCAGCCGATTTCGTATCCCTGCATTGCCCGGCGACCCCTGAAACGCGCCACCTGATCAACGCCGAGCGCCTGGCCCTGATGAAGCCCACGGCCTTCCTGATCAACACCGCGCGCGGCGACGTCGTCGACGAGACGGCGCTCGTGGCGGCGCTGCGGGCCGGAACGATCGCCGGGGCGGCACTGGACGTGTACGAGCGTGAGCCGCAGATCACGCGCGACCTCCTGGCGATGGAGAACGTGGTCTTGCTGCCGCACCTCGGGAGCGCGACCCGCGAGACCCGCGCGGCGATGGGGTTCCGCGCGCTGGAGAATCTCAAGGCCTTCTTCTCCGGCCAGGCGCCGCGCGACCGCGTGGTGTGAGCCCCTCCGACTCCGGCCTGGAGATCGCGGCGCTGCTGGACGAGCAGCTGCGCGCGGTCATCCGCACCCACACGCCGGAGATCGAGCCCGTGCTCGCCGCAGCGGCGATCCCGGCCGGCGCCTCCCCCGAGCTGCTCGCCCGCACGATCCAGGCGCAGGGGATCTGGTTCCAGCTCCTCTCCATCGCCGAGCAGAACGCCGCGATGCGGCAGCGGCGCCAGAGCGAGGTCGAGCGCGGCTACGAACAGCTGCGCGGGACCTTCGCCCAGGTGGTGACGGCGGCCGCCACCGCCGGCGTGCGCGCCGACGAGATGCGCGCGCTCGTGAGCAACCTGCGCGTCCGGCCCGTGATCACCGCTCATCCGACCGAGGCGAAACGCGTCACCGTGCTCGAGCGGCACCGCCGCATCTATCGACGGCTCGTGGACCTCGAGGCGCCGCGCTGGACCCCGCGGGAGCGGCTGGGCTTGATCGACGGTCTCCGCACCGAGATCGAGCTGCTGTGGCTGACGGGCGAGCTGCGGCTCGAGAAGCCCACCGTCGCCCAGGAGCTCGCTTGGGGGCTGTATTTCGTCAACGAGAATCTGTTCGACGTCGTACCGGAGCTGCAGGAGAAGCTGGAGCGCGCGCTGCACCACGCCTATCCGGACGAGCGCTGGGAGGTCGGCCCCTTCTTCCAATGCGGATCGTGGATCGGCGGTGACCGGGACGGCAACCCGTTCGTCACGAACCAGGTCACGAGAGAGTGCTTCCACGAAAACCGCCTCGCGAGCCTGCGCCGCTACCGCCAGCGGCTGCAGGACCTGCTACGGGGGCTGAGCGTCACCGAGCGCGCCGCACCCGTGACGGAGTCGTTCCGGCGGGCGCTCGGCCAACGGCTCGCGGAGAGCGGGGAGGGGGAGCGGATCGCCGCGCGCAACCCCGGGGAAGTGTTTCGCCAGTATCTCGCCTGCATGCTGCGTCGGCTCGACGTGACCGTCGCGTGCGGCGAGCGCGGCGCGACCGCCCCCGAGGGCTCGGGCTACCCGCGCGCCGAGGCGTTGATCGCCGACCTGAGGACACTCGAGACGGGGCTGCGGGAGGCGCGCTGCTCGGCCCCGGCCGATGGACTGGTACGGCCGGTGCGCCGCGAAGTCGAGACGTTCCGCTTCAGCACCTTCCGGCTCGACATCCGCGAGAACTCCACCCGCACGAACGCGGCGCTGGCGGCCCTGGCGCGCGCGCGCCACGGCGGCCCGGCAGCCCCCGCGCCCGGCGCCGGTCCCGCGTGGCGGGCGTGGCTGCAGGCGGAGCTCACGCGGCCCCTCCGCCCGGGCCATACGATCCCGGAGCTCGGCCCGGCAGAGACCGAAACGCTGGGCATGTTTCGCCTCATCCGCGAGATGCGCGACCAGCTCGACCGGGAAGCGATCGGCAGCTTCGTCCTCAGCATGACGCACGACACCGACGCCGTGCTCGGCTGCTACCTGCTCGCGAAGCAAGCCGGATTGTTCGCCGATGCTGCCGCGATCGAGAGCTGCACGCTCCCCATCGTCCCGCTGTTCGAGTCGATCGACGGCCTGCGGCGGGCGCCGGAGATCATGCGCGAGCTGCTCCAGCTGCCGCTGGTGCGCCGTACCGTCCGGGCGCTGGGCGGAGTGCACGAGGTGATGATCGGCTACTCGGACTCCAACAAGGACGGCGGGTTCCTCACGTCCAACTGGGAGCTGGCGAAGACGCAGCTCAAGCTGACCCGCCTCGGTCGCGAGTGCGGCGTGCCGATCGCCTTCTTCCACGGGCGCGGGGGCTCGGTGAGCCGGGGCGGCGCGCCGACCGGGCGCGCGATCGCCGCTCAGCCCGCGGGCTCGATCCAGGGGCGGCTGCGGATCACCGAGCAGGGGGAGGTCGTTTCCTTCAAGTACGCCAACCGCGGCACGGCCGCGTACCAGACGGAGCTGCTCGCCGCGAGCGTGCTCGAGCACTCGATCAAGTCGGAGCGCGAAGAGGCACTCGTGCCCACCGCCGAGTTCGACGAGGCGATGGAGGCCCTGTCGGGGGCCGCGCACGCCGCGTACCGGCGCTTGATCGAGCACCCGGACCTGGTCGCGTACTTTCAGGCCGCGAGCCCGCTCGAAGAGATCGCGCTCCTCAACATCGGCTCGCGTCCCGCGCGGCGCGCCGAGGCCCGCTCCCTGGCCGACCTGCGCGCGATCCCGTGGGTGTTCGCGTGGTCCCAGAACCGACACTTCATCCCCGGGTGGTACGGCGTGGGGAGCGGGCTACAGACCTTTCTCGAGGTGCGCGGCGCCCGCGGCGAGGCGCTGCTCAAGCGGATGTTCAACGAGTCGCGCCTGTTTCGCCTCATCGTGGACGAGGTGGAGAAGACGCTCGGCTACGTCGATCTCGGCATCGCGCGAGAGTACGCCGGGCTCGTGGCGGAGGTGCGGGTGCGGGACGAGATCTTCGGGCTGATCGAGGAGGAGCTGCAGCGCACCGTGACCGCCGTGCGGCGCATCGCCGGCGAGGGCGTGATCGCCGAGCGGTTCCCCCAGTTCCGCCAGCGCCTCGCGCGCCGGCTGCCGACCTTGAACCAGGTCAACCGCCAGCAGATCGAGCTGCTGCGGCGCTATCGCGGCGCGGCAGCGGGGAAGGTGGAGGAAGACACGCTCGCCCCGCTGCTGCTCTCGATCAACTGCATCGCGGCGGGGTTCGGGGCGACGGGCTAGATTCCCCTCCCATGGAAGATTCCCTCTACTTCAGCGAGCAGCACCTCCAGGTCCGCGACATGGTGCGCGACTTCGCGCAGCAGGTCGTGAAACCCAGCGCCCGTCGCTACGACCTCGAGAGCCGCTTCCCCTGGGACAACGTCAAGCAGATGGCCGGGCTCGGGCTGTTCGGGATCCCCTGGCCGGAGCAGCTGGGCGGCGCGGGGATGGACTACCTCTCCTACATCATCGTGATCCACGAGCTCGCCAAGGTCGACGCCAGCCACGCCATCACGGTGAGCGCCCACACGACGCTCGGCACGTCGCCCATCGTGGACTTCGGGACCGCGGAGCAGCAGCGGCGCTACGTGCCGCTGCTCGCGGCGGGGAAGGTGCTGGGCGGCTTCGGCCTCACGGAGCCCGGGGCGGGCTCGGACGCTGGCGGCACCAAGACGGTCGCAGTGGAGCGGGGCGATCACTACGTCCTGAACGGATCGAAGATCTTCATCACCCATGCGGGCGTGGGCGAGATCTTCGTCGTCACCGCCCGCAGCGACCCCGCCGCGCGCAAGACCGAGGGCATCACCGCCTTCATCGTGACGAAGGACACATCGGACCTGGCGGAGGCGGCGCGCGTCGGCATCGGCCACGACCCGGCGCTTCCCAAATGCCCCGGCGTCCACGCCGCCAAGAAGGAGGACAAGCTGGGCTGGCGTGCCTCCGACACGCGGGAGCTCGTGTTCCAGGACGCGATCGTGCCCAAGGAGAACGTCCTCGGCCCGGTGAACAAGGGCTTTCGCCAGTTCCTCCAGACCCTGGACGGCGGTCGCATCGGCCTCGGTGCCCTCGCCCTCGGGCTGGCCGAAGGCGCGCTGGAGGAGTGCCTGCAGTACACGACGACGCGGAAGCAGTTCGGCAAGGCAATCGCGAGCTTCCAGGGAGTCCATTTCGCGCTCGCCGACATGGCGACGGAAATCGAGGCGGCCAAGCACCTGGTCTACCACGCGGCGTGGCTCAAGCAGACGGGTCGCCCCTTCAAGCGCGAGGCCGCGATGGCGAAGCTGTACGCCTCCGAGCTGTGCATGCGTGCCACGACCAAGGCCGTCCAGCTGCACGGCGGCTATGGCTACACGACCGAGTACCCGGTCGAGCGGATGATGCGGGATGCCAAGATCTGCGAAATCGGCGAGGGCACGAGCGAGATCCAACGGATCGTGATCGCGCGCTCGCTGCTGGGGGATCTGATCGACTAGAGCTCCGGCGGCACCCACGGCGCGGGCTCCGCCGTCCGATCCTCGGGGTGTGACAGCTCCTTGTGCAGGTGCTCCAGCAGCTCGAGCTGCCGCTGCTGGATGTGCCACAGCTCGTGCCACTGCTTGTAGCGCAGCGAGTCGAGCTTGTCGTGCAGGTCCCGGATCTCGAACTCCGCCATCAGGTTGATCTCGTAGTCCTGCTGCGCCTGCAGCCGGTCCTTCTCCGCCTGCCGGTTCTGGCTCATCATGATGACGGGCGCCTGAATCGCGGCGAGCGCGGAGAGCACCAGGTTCAGGAGGATATAGGGATACGGGTCGAACGAATGACGGGCCAGGACCCAGGAGTTGAGCCCCATCCAGCCCAGGAGCACCGCGCTGAAGATGAAGATGAACGGCCAGCTCCCGCCGAAGTGCGCAACTCTGTCGGCCAGGTGTTGGCCGAACGTCATGTGCGCCTCGAATTCCGCGTTCACCAGCTTCGTCACGCGACCGCGCCGCGCGATCTTCGTCACCAGCGACTGCTCGATCTCCGACATCTTCTGGTATTCGGCCTCGAGGTAGTTCAGGAACTTCTTGGCCCGGTACTGCTCGAGACACTCGCGGCAAATCCCCCGCGTCGCCTCCCACTCCGGCCGCTCCCGTTTGATGATCTCGAGGATCTGGTTCTCCATCTTCTGCGGAGACACCAGCCGGCGGCTGTCGACGGGGCGCTTGCACAGGGAGCAGTTGAGCTTGGGCATGGGCGTCCTCTCTATTCGCGCGCGGGGGTTGTGATCCCCAAGGCCCGGACGAGGAAGGCCCAACGATCCGCCTGTTCCTCGATCAGCTTGCTGGTCGGCTTGCCGGCGCCGTGGCCGGCCTTGGTCTCGATCTGGATGAGCACGGGCGCGGGCCCGGCCTGCGCCGCCTGCAACGCCGCCGCGAACTTGAAGGAATGCCCGGGCACCACGCGATCGTCGTGGTCCGCCGTCGTGATCAGCGTGGCGGGATAGCGCATCCCCGGCCGGAGGTTGTGATAGGGCGAGTACCTGGACAGGTAGGGGAACTGCTGCGCGCTGTCCGCCGAGCCGTACTCCGTGACCCAGGCCCACCCGATCGTGAAACGGTGGAACCGCAGCATGTCCATCACCCCGACCGCGGGAAGGGCGGCGCCGAACAGCTCCGGTCGCTGCGTCATCACCGCGCCCACCAGCAGCCCGCCATTCGATCCCCCGGCGATCGCGAGCTTCGCCGGGGACGTGTACCGCTGCCCGATCAGATACTCCGCCGCCGCGATGAAGTCATCGAACACGTTCTGCTTCTTCTCGTGCATCCCCGCCTGGTGCCACTCCTCACCGTACTCGCCGCCGCCGCGCAGGTTGGGCACGGCGTACACTCCGCCCATTTCGAGCCACACCACGACGCTCACCGCGAACGCCGGCGTCTCGCTCACGTTGAACCCGCCGTACCCCCGCAGGTACGTCGGATTCGAGCCGTCGAGCTGCAGGCCCTTCCTGTGGGTGATGAACATCGGCACGCGGGTGCCGTCCTTGCTCGTGTAGAAGACCTGCCGGGTATCGTACTTCGTCGGATCGAAGTCGATGCTCGGTGCCTTGAAGACGCTCGTGTCCCCGGTGGCGAAGTCGTAGCGGAAGATCGTGGTGGGATAGAGGAACGACGTGAAGCCAAAGAACATCTCGTCGTCCTTGCGCTCACCCGTGATCTGCGTGATCGAGCCGAGCGTCGGCAGCTCCACGTCCTTGACGAAGCGGCCGTCGAGCCGGAACAGCCGCACTCGCGAGTGCGCGTCGTGCAGGTAGCTCGCGACGAAGCTGTCGTGGATGATCGATACCAGCTCGATCACGTCCTCGCCCTGCGGGATGACCTCCCGCCAGCGCGCACGCTCCGGGTGCCGCGTGTCGATCGCGACCACGCGCTTCCGCGGCGCGTCCAGGTCGGTCACGAAGTAGAACACGGGCCCGTCGTTTCCGATGAAGCCGTAGCTCGCGTCGAAGTCGTCGAGCAGCCGCACGACGTCACCCGTCAGGCGCGGCCCCCGCGTGTCCCGCAGGTCGAGATAGTAGACCCGGTTGCGTCGGTCGGTGCCGAGCCAGACGGTGAGGATCGCGTAGCGGCCGTCGTGCGTGACTTCGGCGGCGACGCCCCAGTCGGGGTGATCGGGCCGCTCGTACACCAGCACGTCCTGCGATTGATCGGTCCCCAGGCGGTGATAGTACAGCTTCTGGAATCGGTTCTCGGCGAGGAGCGGGTTCTCCCCCGCGGGCTCGGGGTAACGGCTGTACAGGAAGCCCGCGCCGTCGTGCGTCCAGGACGCGTCGGAGAACTTGACCCACTTCACGTGATCGGGGCGGTCGCGCCCGCTCTCCACGTCCCGCACTCGGAACTCCACCCAGTCGGAACCGCTCGCCGCGGTGCCGTAGGCGAGCTGCCGGCCGTCCTCCGAAAGCGCGAGCGTCGCGAGCGCCACCGTCCCGTCCTGGGAGAGCGTGTTGGGATCGAGCAGCACCTCGGGCTCGGCCGCGCGCGATGCCTGCCGGTACAGCACCGACTGGTTCTGCAGCCCATCGTTCTTGAAGAAGAAGTAGCGGCCCGCCTTCTTGAAGGGCGGCCCGTAGCGCGGGTAGTTCCACAGCACGGTGAGCCGGCGGCGGATCCCGTCACGCTCGCCGATCTGCGCGAGGTACGCGTCGGTGACGCGGTTCTCGGCCTCGATCCAGGCGCGCGTCTCCGCCGCGTCCACGTCCTCGAGCCAGCGGTAGGGATCGGGCACTTTGGTGCCGTGATAGTCGTCGACCACGTCGCCCCGGCGCGCCGTGGGATACTGGATCGTTTGAGCGGCCGGCGTCGTGCCGGCGCCGGAAAGCAGCATGGCGACCAGGACCAGACCCTCGCGCTGGGGAGCGTGGCGGCGTGCGGACACGGCACTAATCTCGGGGCTGTTGACGTAAGTCGCAAGGCCACTTAGATTTAGAGTATGCATTGGACTCTCGCTGGACTCGAGGCCAATCGGTTGCTCCGGTTCGTCGCCTCTCCCCGTTCTCCGACCGGACAGAACTCTTGTTGGATCAATTACAGGACGCCGGGCGGCTGCTGGCCGACCGGTGCCGAGGGATCTTGCTTTGAAGCGCGAAATCCTGATCAGTGGCAGCCCGCGCGAGACACGCGTGGCCATCCTCGAGGACGACCGCCTTGCTGAGCTCTTGGTGGACCGTCCCGACGCCCGCCGCATGGTGGGCGACATCCACCTGGGCACGGTCGAGGCCGTGTTGCCGGGCATCCAAGCCGCCTTCGTCAACATCGGGACGGAAAAGAGCGCGTTTCTCCACGCCTCTGACCTGATCGAGTCGGAAGACGAAGACGAGCCTCCGGAGCAGAACGGCGCGGCCGACGAGGACGACGGCGGCCGCTCCTCCCGCCGCAAGCTGCCCAACATCGCCGACGAGCTGAAGCGCGGGCAGACGAAGATCGTTCAGGTCATCAAGGAGCCGATCGGCACCAAGGGTCCGCGCGTCACCGCGCAGATCTCCTTGGCCGGTCGCTTCCTCGTGTACATGCCGTTCGCCTCCAAGGTCGGCGTCTCCCGCAAGATCGAGAACCGCGAGCAGCGCGCCAAGCTCCGGGAGATGGTGTCGAAGCTCGTCCCCAAGGATTCGGGCGGCTGGATCATCCGCACCGTGGCGGAGGATCTGACCGAGCAGAGCTGCAAGCGCGAGATCGAACACCTCCACGGGCTGTGGCGCAAGATCAAGCGCAAGGCCTCGGGAGCGCACGCGCCGGCCCTGCTGCAGCGCGAGACGAGCCTCACGCGCGGCACGATCCGCGACCTGTTCAGCGACAAGGTCGACGCCTTGCTCGTCGACTCGACCGAGCTGCACCAGGAGATCGTCAGCTACCTGAAGCAGGTCGATCGGGACCTCGTGAATCGCGTGACGCTGTACGAGGACGAGACCTCGCTGTTCGACAAGTACGACGTCGAGGCCGAGATCCGCAGCCTGTTCCAGCCCCGCGTCGAGCTGCCGACGGGCGGCTACCTCATCATCCAGCCGACCGAGGCGCTCACCTCGATCGACGTGAATACGGGACGCTATACCGGGAAGAAAGACCCTGAGAGCACGATCCTGAAGACCAACGTCGAGGCCGCGCGCGAGGTCGCGCGCCAGTTGAGGCTGCGCGACATCGGGGGGATCATCGTCGTGGACTTCATCGACATGGAGTCCCGCGGCAACCGCGACAAGGTGCTGCAGGAGCTGCGCGCCCACCTGGGCCGCGATCGCGCCCGCACCAAGGCATTCGCGGTTTCGGAGCTCGGGCTGGTCGAGATGACCCGCCAGCGGGTCCGGCCCTCGCTGTGGCACTCCATGACCGCCGAGTGCCCGACCTGCCACGGCACGGGACGTGTGTTCCGGCCCGAGGTGGTGGTGCGTCGGATGGAGCGTTCCCTGAAGCGCGCCGGTGCCGAGCACCGGGAGCGCCAGCTTGCGGTGCGGTTGCACCCCGAGGTGGCGCTGTACCTCGTGGAGCAGGAGCCTAACTTCTTGCGCCAACTCGAGAAGCAGACGGGGCTCGAGCTCGAGGTCCGGGACGATCCCATGATGCGCCTCGATGAATTCCGCATGATGGCGAAACCGGCGGGGAGAGACGTTACGGAGCAGTATGCGGTGGCATGAAACGGGAGCGGGGAGTAGGGAGCGGTACCCTCCGGTGCATCGTGCGGTACCGCTCCCCGCACCCGGCTCCCTTGACCGAAGCTTAGGCGGCGATTAGAGTTCCGGCCGCAATGACCTACGCCATCTTTTCCATCGGCAGCCGCCAGTTCCGGGCCGAGCCCGGGGTCACGCTCAAGCTCCCCAAGCTCGAGGCCGAGCCGGGGAGCAAGGTGACCTTCGACCACGTGCTGCTCGCGAGCGACGGCAAGCACGTGCACGCGGGGAAGCCGGTCGTGAAGGGCGCGAAGGTGACGGTCGAAGTGGTGCGGCACGGCAAGGGCCCGAAGATCCGGATCTACCGCTTCGCGCGCCGCACCGGTTACCGCCGCCACGCCGGCCACCGGCAGCCGTTCACCGAAGTCCGCATCGCGGACGTGAAGCTCAAGGGCGAGTGAGGTAATTCGTGGCCCACAAGAAAGGCGTCGGCTCCTCCCGCAACGGTCGCGACTCGGGCCCCAAGGACCTCGGCGTCAAAGCCTTCGGGGGCGAGTTCGTGCGCGCGGGGAGCATCCTGGTGAAGCAGCGGGGCACGAAATTCCACCCCGGGCAGAACGTGCGCCGCGCGTCCGACGACACCTTGTTTACGGTTGTCGACGGCCAGGTCAAGTTCGAGCACAAGAACAAGAAGCGGTACAAGGTGAGTGTGTA
>WNGM01000038.1_pt1 | contig 87469 bp, 95 predicted proteins | sample 5400571 | NCBI WGS metagenome assembly WNGM01 (sample SAMN13153378, study PRJNA577476) | soil metagenome | isolation source: 100 cm soil or saprolite under Garry oak tree replicate 2 | place: USA:California | collected 2016-06-15
TGAATTGACGCTATTTCATGCCGCGAGCTGCCGGTTCAGGTGCTCGTTGAGGGCCTCTTGCGGGGTCCTGTACCCGAGTGCTGAATGGAGACGAGTCCGATTGTAGCGCAGCTCGATATACCGCGCAATATCCTGGAGCGCCTTCTTCCTCGTCGGGTAAGCCGTGCGGTGGACGCGCTCAACTTTCAGCGCGGCATTGAACGATTCGGCCAGGCTGTTGTCGAAGCATATCCCGGTCCGGCCAACGGACTGGCGGATCCCGAGCCGTTCCAGGGCGGCCGCGAACTCGCCAGAAGTGTAGTTGCTGCCACGGTCAGAATGAAAGACAGCATCAGCAGGAAGATCGAGGTTGCGGGCCGCCATGTCGATCGCTGACCTGATAAGCGGGGTCCGGTAATTGTCGTCCATCGCCCAGCCGATCACCTTGCGGGTCGCGCAGTCGATGACGGTAGCGAGAAAGACCCATCCCTCCCACGTCGGTATGTAGGTAATGTCGCCGACCATTTTCTCTCCCGGGACGGCTGCGGTGAAATCCCGGTTCACCAGGTCCGGGATCGGCCCGGCCTGGCCCTGTTGCGTGGTGGCGGGCCGCCACGGCCGCGGCTGGCAGGCCACCAGGCCCAGCTCGCGCATCAGGGCGCGGACCAGCTCTCGGCCGGCCCGCACGCCCCAGCGGGCCAGCTGGGCCCAGATGCGCCGGTGCCCGTAGGTCCCGTCGGAATCATCGAAGGCCTTCTTGACGAGGAGTTTGAGTTCCTCCCGTCGTTTCGTCGTCGCGCTTTCCGGCCGGCACCGCCACTCGTAATACCCTGACTTCGATACTTCCAGCCACGCGCACATGCGCGTAATTGCGGGAGCGGCCGACCCGGTGGCGTACTCCACATCGATGAACTCATACACGTCGCTCACCGATGCTCCGCCGCGAAGTACGCCGCGGCTTTTGAAAGGAAATCATTCTTCATGCGCAACTCGCGGTTCTCCCTTTCCAGTTCCCGCAGCCGCGCCCGCTCCGAGATCTGCAACGGCGGCTCGTCGCCGGCGTGCTCCTTACGGTAGGCCCGCACCCAGTTACCCAGCGAGGTCTCGTTAATCCCGAGCTCGCGGGCAACGTCAGCGATAGGCCGGGAAGTTTCCACGACCATGCGGGCTGCCTCTTCACGGAACTCAGGAGTGAACTTCCGGTATTTCCCTGCCACGTGATCCCGTCCTTTCGGGTGAAGATCCTATAAGGATCCGCAGTCCGGAAGGTTCGGGGCACCCCAGCCCCAATGAACGGGTACGGCACGGCCCCCAGGTACATCTCCTCCGGAAACGTCGCGAATACCCTGAATATCCACCTCCTGAACACGAACGCGGCCACCGCCGCAAGTGTCGGCATCAACAGCACCCACTCCAGAAACAACCAGGCAGTCAGCGCGTCACGAGTGTCCATAACAGCGCAGTTTGCCAGCCCCCTGTGACACGCCCGTGACACTGGAATGTGGTCAGTGGCGCACCGACGACTACGCCCCTGGGGCTCGAGGGGCCGGGGCGTGGCTCAGCGTGACAGGAGCCCACTAGAGTGCCACGATCGCTCTAGGGTGCCAGGGCTGTATCAGAGGGCCAGGACCGCGCGGGCGGCTGCCAGCGCCTCCTCCCGGTAGGCGGCGCCGAACAGGCACACGTGCACCAGCAGCGGGTGCAGTTGGTGCAGCGGGACGCGCTGGCGCCACCCCGATGCCAGCGGCGCCTCGTCGGCGTAGGCACCCAGGATCCGGTCCAGGTACGGTGCCCCGAACAGCGCCAGCATGGCCAGGTCGGTCTCCCGGTGCCCGCCGTGGGCGGCCGGATCGATGAGCCAGCCGCTGGCCCCGGACCAGAGCACGTTCCCGGACCAGCAGTCGCCGTGGATCCGGCTCGGCGGCTCCTCCGGGCCGGCCACGTCGGCCGCGCGCGCCGCGGCGGACTCGACCAGCCGGGCATCCGTGCCGGTCATGGTGCCCGCGTCGACGGCCAGCCGCAGGTAAGGCAGTACCCGGCGGGCGCGGTACCAGCCCGGCCACGTGGCCACGGTGCTTGGGGCCGAGGCTGTCACGGAATGATCGTTCGGCAAAGAAAGACTCGCAATGAACCCGGGCCAGGGTGCACCGAACCGGGGCGCGCCGGCCCGGTGCAGCCGCGCCAGCTCCCGGCCGAACCGCTCGGCCGCGGCGGCGCCGGCCCGCCCGGGCGGCACCTGCGAGACGGCCAGCGTGGCGTCGTCCCAGCCGAGCACCTCGGGGACGCCGACCGCGCCCGCCTCGGCCAGCCAGCGCAGGCCGCGGGCTTCGGCCTCGAACACCCCGCCCAGGCCGTCGGCGGCGACCTTCGCGAACACGGCCCGGCCGTCGGCGAGCACCGCCTGGTAGTAGTTCCAGCGGAACTGTGACCCGGCGGCCCGCAGTTCGCGCACGGCCGCGCCGGTGAGCCGCTCCAGCCGCCCGGCGACGTCCGCGCCGGTCACGCCCGGGGCTGCGCGGCCGGGTCGAGCAGGTCCGCGAGCTGCCCGGCCAGCCCGCGTGCCCCGGCAATCACCAGGTCAAGTGCGAGCGCGTAGTACTCCTGCGGCGCGCCGTACGGGTCGGGAACCTCGCCCTCGTACGGGTCGTCCTTGGCCAGCGCGGGATCGAACGAGCGCAGCAGCCGGATCCGGGGGGCGTCTTCGGCCGGGGCCATCCGCCGCAGGCTGGCGAGGTTCTTCCGGTCCATCGCCACGAGCAGGTCGTAGCCGGCCAGCCAGGAGGCCTGGATCTGCCGGGCCCGGTGCCCGGACCCGTCGTAGCCGCGGCGGGCGAGCTCCGCCCGGGCCGGGCCGTGCATCCGCTCGCCCAGGTGCCAGTCGCCGGTCCCGGCGCTGTCTGCGCTCACCGCCCCGGCCAGCCCGGCCCGCGCCAGTTCCTCGCGCAGCACGACCTCCGCCATCGGCGAGCGGCAGATGTTTCCGAGGCAGACCAGGCAGACCTTGTAGGGGCCGGAGGGCTGGCGCGCCGGGGGCAACCCGGGCGGCGCGGGCGTGTTCACGGGCATAACACCTAGGATGCCCGACGGGGGAAGTTGATCACACAGGGAGCCGTACCACCATGAGCAACATGCCTTCGGACCAGACCTACCGGCCGGTTTCGTTCTGGCTGGACACCGTGCCTGGTTCGCTGGCGCCCGCCGAGGTGCTGCCGGGCGACCTGGCGGTGGACGTCGCGATCGCGGGCGCCGGGCTCACCGGGCTGTGGACCGCCTACTACCTGGCCACCGCGCAGCCGGATCTGCGGATCGCGGTGTGCGAGGCGGAGATCGCCGGGTTCGGCGCGTCCGGGCGCAACGGCGGCTGGTGTTCCGCGCTGTTCCCGGCGTCACTGGGCAAGCTGACCCGGATGGCGGGCCGGGACGCCGCGATCGCGATGTACCGCGCCATGCAGGCCACGGTGGACGAGGTCGGCCGGGTCGCCGCGGCCGAGAACATCGACTGTCACTGGGCCAAGGGCGGGACGGTGCAACTGGCCCGCTCGGCGGTGCAACTGGAGCGCGCCAAGGCCGAGGTCGCCGAGATGCGCGGCTACGGTTTCGGCGAGGACGACATAGCGCTGCTGACCGAGACCGAGGCCCGCGGGCGCGTGGGAGCCACCAGCGTGCTCGGCGGGACCTACACCCCGCACTGCGCCGCCATCCATCCCGCGCGCCTGGTCCGGGGGCTGGCCGCAGCGGTCAGGGCGCGCGGCGTGAAGCTGTTCGAGCGCACCCCGGTGACCGAGATCGCGCCGCGCAGGCTGGTCACCACCAGGGGCACGGTCACGGCCGACTACGTCATCCGGGCCACCGAGGGGTACACCCCGGCCCTGCCTGGCCTGCACCGGGCGGTCATCCCGGTGTACTCGCTGATGATCGCGACCGAACCGCTGCCCGACGCGGCGTGGGACGCGGTCGGGCTGGCCGGGCGGCCCACCTTCTCCGACGGCCGTCACCTGCTGATCTACGGCCAGCGCACCGCGGACGGACGGTTCGCCTTCGGCGGCCGGGGCGCGCCCTACCACCTGGGCTCGGCGGTGCGGCCGTCCTTCGACCGGGTCCCGGCCGTGTTCGCGGCGCTGCGGCGGACCCTGGGCGAGCTGTTCCCCGCCCTGGGCGAGGTGAAGGTCACCCACACCTGGGGCGGGCCGCTGGGCATCGCGCGCGACTGGTGCGCCTCGGCCGGCCTGGACCAGGCCACCGGGATCGGCTGGGCCGGCGGGTACGTCGGCGACGGGGTGGCCACCACCAACCTGGCCGGGCGCACCCTCGCCGGACTTGTCCTCGGCACCGGCAGCGACCTGACCCGGCTGCCGTGGGTGAACCACAGGTCCCGGCCGTGGGAGACCGAGCCGCTGCGCTGGCTCGGCATCAACGCGGGCCTGCGCACCATGAGCTGGGCGGACCGGGCCGAAGGGCGCACCGGGCGATCGTCTCGGGCGGCGCAGGTGATGGGCCGGTTCCTGGGCGGCTAACGGGTTCCGGGGAACCCGGCGCGGGCCGTCCCTGACCCGCCCGCGGGGCGGCCCGGGCGGGGCCGGCGACGGTTACCACGCGTGGCACGGATGCTGTTACCATCACTGGGTTGCAAGCGCCGCTAGCTCAATTGGCAGAGCAGCGGACTCTTAATCCGCGGGTTCGGGGTTCGAGTCCCTGGCGGCGCACCCGTCCTGACCTGGTGTTATGCCAACTAATACCATGATCGTTGATCTTGGCAGGGGCCGCGCTGTGGCCGCTCTGGGTCCAGAGAATTCCGGTTCTCCGGCCCGCCATTTCTAGATCTGTCCCCCATTCCCCGCCTGGTTGCCGGCGGCGTGGCCGACCGTCCTGCCGGGCGTGAATTGCCCGGCGGGCTGTCCGTTGTTCAGGTGGCCTTTCCTGTGCTGGGCGATTCAGTGCTGGCCTGGCGGCCATCGAGAAGGCGCGGGTTGCGAGTGGACTCAGGCTGGGCTGGTGCCTGGGCGCCGGGGCCGGGTGATCTGGCGCGCCGGGTGGGCGGTGGTCAGCCTCGTGGGCGCGGCGCTGTGCGCCTGGCGCTTGCGGCGGCCTGGGCTGGCCCGGCGGGTGCGTCTGGTGCCGGGGATGAGGCGGCCCGCCTTGAGGATGAGGCTGGCGACTTGTTCGGCGGCGGTGCGGGCGACCTCGGGCAGGACCGAGGTGTAGGTGTCGGCGGTGAGCACGATCGAGGCGTGGCCCATCATGTCCTGCACCACCTTCAGTTCCACCCCTGCGGCCAGGGCGAGGGTGGCGGCGCCGTGCCGCAGGTCGTGGAGCCGGATCGGGGGCAGTCCGGCGGCTGCGGCGAGGGCGCGGAAGTGGCGGGTGAGCCGGTCTGGGGCGAGCGGGTCACCGCCGAGGCCAGTGAAGACATAGCCGCTGTCATGGTGGCCGGGCTCTTGCTGTTCGGCATGCTGGCGGAGCCGGTGGTGGCGCAGCGCGGCAACGGTGGTGTGGTCGAGGGCGATGACGCGGGCGCTGTGGCTAGTCTTGGGCGGGCAGGTGACCATGTGCCCGTCGTATTGCTGGAGTTGCTGGGTGATGACCGCGACACCCTCGTCGAGGTCGACATCGCACCAGCGCAGACCGGCGGCTTCGCCGCGGCGCAGCCCTCGCAAGGCAATCAGGTGGAAGGCGGCATACAGCCGGTCGCCGCGGGTGGCGTGCAGGAACTGGGCGGTCTGCGCGGCGGTCCATACCGCGACCGGGGGTCGTTCGCCGGTGGCGCGCCAGTGGGCGACCCGGTTGGCGGTCCACACGACGGCGTGCGGGCGGCGGGCGGCCGGCAGTTCGACGTGGCGGGCGGGGTTGCCGGTGATCAGGCCGTGGCGGATGGCGGTGTTCAGCGCCGCGCGCAAGGTGGCGCGGATGCGGGCCAGGGTCGCGGGGGTGACGGGGTGGCCGGTGGCCTGGTGCTGCCGGATGATCGCGGTGAACATGGCTTGCACGTGCGCGGTGGTCAGCTCGGCCAGCAAGATCGGGCCAAGATGCGGCTGCAGGTACAGCCGCACGTGCCCGGCGTAGCCCCGGACGGTCGACGACGCCGGGGAGGTGCGGCAGGCCAGCCAGCGCCCCAGCCACTGGCCTGTGGTGAGGGCCGTGCTGCCAGCAGGGCCAGGTGTGCTGAGCTGGGCGAGTGCCTGGCGGGCCGTCTCCCGGGTGGGGTAGCCGCCGCGGCGGATCCGGCGCCGCCGCCCGCCAGGATCGGGCGGCAGTTCGAGGGTCACATACCAGCTGCCGTGACCACGCCGCGCCAGACGGGGGCAGCGTATCCCGAGCGGTCGCCCGCTGGCCGGGTCGGTGCATCCGCAGCGACGATAGATACGGCCTTCGCGTCTTGTCATCATCCCAGTCCTTCCGCTGGTCAGAGCGCTCTCCTGGGTCAAGCATGCGCCCACCCAGCGCCCTGGGCCGATCAACTGCCGGACGGCGGGCAGGCACCCCGCCCGGCGGCCAGCATCTGGTGCCTGGCAGCCGGTGCCGCAGCGCTACGGTCGTGGTGTGAGCAGTCCGATGCCCTCGCCGCCGTTCCCGGACCCGGACTCGCCGGTGCTGCGGCTCATCGTTACCGCTGCGGTCGAGGCCCTCAGGTCCGGCCAGGCGACCGCTGAGCAGGCTGTCCTCCACGCCGCTGTCCACGGCTGGTATGAAGGCCATATCCAAGGCGAAGACGCCTGCCCCGGCTGCGACTACCGTGGCGGGCTACCCAAACAGGCCACCCGCGGCTGGCTCAACCCAGACGCCAACTAAACATCCCGGCTGGCTTCGGCTGCCATCAAGCCTGTTGCGGGTTCTGGGTCACCGGCTGGGACGGTAACCTATCCTCCTTAGGTGACCGGGAAGATGAGAGGCAGGCGCTGATGTCCAAGGGTGCCAGGAACAGGCAGCGGGCCCGGGAGAAGGTCGCCCAGATGCGGGCCCAGCAGCGCCGGGCCGAGCGGCGCCGCAACCTGATCACCATCGGCGCCATCGTGGTCGCCGCCGCCGCGGTGACCGGGATTGTCATCGCCGCGCTCCCCTCCGGTAGCAGCAGCAGTAAGGAGGTCATCCCGCCGGCGGTGAGTGGCGGCACACCGGTTGCCCAGCCCGCCGCGCAGGTGGTGCCGAACACCTCCGGCATCCGCGGCGTCGTCGCCTACGACACCACCGGCTGGCCCGCCAGCAACCACAACGGGCCGGCGGCCGGCGCGCTGGGGCACAACCACGTTCCCGGGCCGGTGAGGTACTCGGTCACGCCTCCGGTGGGCGGCAACCACAACCCGACCTGGATGACCTGCGGCATCTACGACAAGTCCGTGCCAAGCGAGTATGCGGTGCACAACCTGGAGCACGGCGCGGTGTGGATCACCTACCAGCCTTCCCTGCCGAAGAGCGAAGTGGATACGCTGCGCGCCTTCGCAAGACGCCAGAGCAGCCTCTCCTCCGGAGGCCAGACCGGCTCCCGGTACATCGACCTGACCCCCTACCCGGGGCTGCCCGCCCCGGTCGTCGCGTCCTCGTGGGGATTTCAGCTACGCCTCACCTCGCCCACCGACCCGCGGCTGCAGGAGTTCGTTAACAAGTTCCGGGTGTCCAAGTCCTACACACCCGAGTACGGCGGGTCATGCACCGGCGGCATCGGCACCCCGCTGGAAAAGTAGGCGCCACTGGCGGGCACTGTGACACTGGCGTCTGGCCGCCGGCGGACGGAAGGGAGGTGCGAGGACAGGTACAGATTCGCCATCCACGCGCACCTGGCCATCTGCGGCAACGGCTCGCATTGCCAGCGACTGGGAGACCGGCCGGCCGGACCGGGCGAGACGGCCGGCGAGGCCGACAGCCTCGGATAGTTTTCGGCCATCTGCCGGGTCGGCGCGGGGCCCAGGGAATCGCCCCCCAGGGCTCGGCCGGCTGGGTGAAGCTCCACCTTGCGCCGGGGCTACGAGTTGCCCTTGCAATCTGCGGCCCCGGCTCTGTGCCATAGGCATGCATGCCGGAGTCGACGTGCGCCCGACACATCTGGCAGTGGCCCAGTGGGGCCGGGACCGGCGAGCCGCGGCGACGCTGCCTGCGTGCCGTGCCCGCCAGCCAGCTACATCCGGACCGCGCGACTGGCGATATCATCGTCATATGGCGATGCAAGGTGGGCTGGTCACGGCGTCCAGGGCAGGGCTGGGCCCGGCGGCGGCGCTGTTCCGGTCGCTGGGCGACCCGGCCCGGCTGGCGATCGTGCGCCGCCTGGCCGGCGGGACGGCACGGGTGACCGACCTGACGGGCGAGCTGGGCCTGGCCCAGTCCACGGTGTCCAAGCACCTGGCCTGCCTGCGCGACTGCGGCCTGGTCAGCGTGCGGGCGGCGGGGCGGGCGTCGGTGTACTCGCTGGCTCAGCCGGCGCTGCTGGAGGTGCTGGCCGCGGCGGAGGAGGTGCTGGACGCGACCGGGAACGCCGTCGCGCTGTGCCCGGTTTACGGGCAGCCCCGGTGACCCCTGCCGCGGGCAGCCTGGGGCGGCTGCGGCGCCGCGGGTTCTGGCTGGAGTACGCCTCCATGGCCTGGATGACCGCCGAGGCCACGGTCGCCATCACCGCAGGGATCCTCGCGTCGTCGATCGCCTTGACCGGGTTCGGCCTGGACTCGGTCATCGAGTTCTTCGCTGCCGCCGTCGTGGTCTGGCAGCTGCGCGGCGAGATCGCGGGCCAGGAGAGGGAGACGAGGGCGGTACGGCTGATCGGGGTGACGTTCTTCGCCCTGGCCGCCTACCTGGCCGTCGGTGGCGTCCGCGACCTGGTTGCCGGGGCCCGGCCGCAGCAGTCGGTGCCCGGCCTGGCCGTCGCCGCCGCCGCGCTGCTGGTCATGCCCGCACTCGCGGTGGCCAAGCGCCGAACCGGGCGCGCGCTGGGCAACCGGACCCTGATCGCCGACTCCGCCGAGACCGCGTTCTGTGCCGCCACCTCCGCCGCCACCCTGGCCGGTGTCGGGCTGAATGCCTGGCTCGGCTGGTGGCAGGCCGACCCTATTGCCGCCCTCGTGATCGCGGCCCTCGCGGTCAAGGAAGGCGTCGAAGCCTGGGAAGGCCACGGCTAAGGCGCGCGCGGCCTCCGTGCCAAGCCCTCAGGCGGCCGCCCGGGCCGCTCGCAGGGCAGGGCTGTGGCCCGCGGATGGCGGCGTGGCCGGGGTCAGGGCCGGGCGGGCTTGCGGGCGGCGATGCGCTCGACGATGCCGAGCTTGAACCGCTCCTGGCGCTCGATGGCGAAGCCTTCGGCGCGGACCTGGTCCAGCGGGCGGCGCAGGAAGTGCTCCCCGCCCGTGGGGACGGTGACTGTTTCCAGCAGCCGCTGGATGGCGCGGACGCTCCGGGAAGACCCGGCGATGTGGTCGGCTAGGAGCAGCAGGCCGCCGGGGCGCAGCACCCGGTGCATCTCGCCGACAGCGCGCTGGTGGCGGGGGATGGCGCACAGCGAGAAGGTGCACACCACCGCATCGAACGAGGCCTCGCCGAACGGCAGCGCGCCGGCGTCCGCCTCGCGCAGGTCGGCTTCCCGGCCGAGCTGCCGGGCCCGCTCTGCGGCGATCTTCAGCATCGCGGGGCTGATGTCGATGCCGGTCAGCGTGGCCGCTGCGGGGTAGAGGGGCAGGTTGAGGCCGGTGCCGATGCCGACTTCGAGAGTGTCCCCGGCGGCCTGAGAGCAGACCCAGGCCCGGCTGTCGCCGAACAGGACCCGGTCGAAAAACCGCATCTGCTTGTCGTAGGAAGCAGAGTGCTTGTCCCAGTAGCGCCGCCAGCGCTCCCGCCGGGCCTCATCCGTGGTCATTGCGCAGGTCACTCCGTTTCTCCTCGGGTCTTCTGGGATGGGCCGGCCCGGCAGAGGTCAGCGGCAGGCGGTCACCAGCCAGGCGGCCGGCGTCACCTCGTGAGCGCCCTGGTGGCGGCTCTGTGGGCCGGCGAGCGAGAACGGGCCTGCTGACCCGGCCCGGCAAGCCCGAGGCCGCGCACGTGGGCGGCGATGGCAGCAAACGGGACGGCGGACTCTTTGCACCGGGAGCGGGCTCGCGCCCGGCGGTCCGGACGGCCCGCAGCGTGGCAGGGCCGCAGCCGCGCCCACTGTCCAGCACAGAGCCGCCCGGCCGGATCGCCGCCGCCTCCAACTGGCGCGCCAGGAACCGCCGCTGTCCCGTTTGAGGCGGGCTGGCACGGCCCGGCGGCGAAACGCTCCCGTCTGGGGCCGTGCCAGCCCTGCGCTCCATCACCCATATCCCACATCTACTATCAATCGATAGTACGAGAGGAGGATAGTACATTTGCCTGCTGGTTGCTGCGACTGCGATTGCCGGCTAGCAGGCCGATGCGGCGTAGGTGGCAGCGCGGGGTGAACAGCGACACCGGCCGGGCGGGCCGCGCTGCGGGACCTCTGGAAGGCCGCATCATCCACGCGGTGCGGCCGGGGAAGCGCATGGTGGCGGGCAGGCACGCGCTGATGCCGGACCTCACCTGCACCACGGTCATGCCGGTGCCTCCGCCCGGTTACCAGGCCAGCTGCCTGGCGGCTACCGGGCCAGGTACCTGGCGACGAGGGCGATCCCGTGGCCCCAGGCGGCGAGCGTGCCGGGAGGCAGGTAGCCCTTGCCGTTTCCCTCGCCGGCCATGGGGGTGGCGACGAACCGCTCGGTACCATCGGGGGCGATGAAGTAGTCCACCGAGGTGTGCACGATGTCGGCGCCCCGGCCCGGCGCCTGAACCTCGACGTTGTAGGCCCGCCACACCGTGCGCAGCGCCGCCACCGGGCCGGTGACGAAATGCCAGCCGGGGATCATGACGAGCTGATGCTCGCGGGAGAAGGCGAGCACGTCAGCCACCCGCGCGTGGTAGGGATTGACGTTGACTGCCGCGAAGACCACCCTGGCGGCGGCCGGCCCGAGGTCGTGGTAGGCGTCGGTGAACTCCTGGGCGACCAGCGGGCAGGTATTGACGCAGTGGGTGTCCATGAAGGTCAGCACCACCACCTTGCCCCGGAACTGGGACAGCTGGGTGGGCTGCCCGTTCTGGCCGGTGAGCCTGAACCCGGGCGCCGGGCTGGCGGGCACCGGCGAAAGGGCCATCAGGTCAGCCAGGCGGGTCGAGACGGTGGGCGGGATTCCCGACGGGCGCAGCTGCGCCAGTGCCGCCTGCTGGTGGTGGCGGATCACGAGGACCAGCACTGTGGCCGCCGCCACGGCCACCACGGCCGCGGCCGCGAGCACAGCCGCAAGCCGCCCGCCCGGCCGGGTCCGCCGCGGCGTGCCGACGGCTTTCTTGCCCACCGCCGTCCCGCCTGGGCGTGCCGGGCCGTCTCCTGCCACCTCGCCTCACCTTCCCGGGGCTGGCCGCGGCCGGCGGTGCCGCGCTGGGCCCTTCACCGCTGGGGCGGTCCCGCGCCGGCGGTTCCTCCCCGTGCCGGCCCGCCTGTGACCGGCCCATGATATACCTAAACGACTTAGGTGCTCGGGGCGCAGGCGGCGTCTTGCCCGGATTCCGTATCGCCGACGCCAGCTACCGCGCACGCGGCCACGTCAGGCCGCCCGTGGCCAGGCGGTCGGCCTGCACGAGACGGGGCGACGATGACCATTCCTGACAATGGCGGCACCAGCCCGGGACGGGCCGGGGTGCCGCGCTGGGCTGGCCGGCTGCGCCGCATGCCGCCCAGCGCCAAGATCGCCCTTGGCGCGGCCGCCGTGCTGCTCGCGCTGGCCGCCGGGATCTCCGCCGCGGTCAGCGCTCCTGGTCATGCAGCCCGCGCCCTGCCGCTGGCGAAGAACTTCACCCTCCCCGCCCTGGGCCACCCCGGCCAGAGCGTGTCGCTGGCTCAGTTCGCCGACCGCCCGGTCATCGTGAACTTCTTCGCCTCCTGGTGCGTGCCGTGCAAGAAGGAGACCCCGCTGCTCGCCCGGTTCTACCGCGCCGGGCACGGCCGCGTCGCCATCCTCGGCGTCGATTCCAACGATCAGGCCAGCGCCGCGCTGAGGTTCACACGCGCCGCCGGGGTGAGCTACCCGGTGGGCTTCGACCCGCACGCGGCGGCGGACAGCACCTACGGCGTGGTCGCGATCCCGCAGACCTTCTTCCTCAACGCCGGGCACCGCATCGCCAAACGGGTCTTCGGGGCGGTCACGATGACCGATCTCACCCGGGGAACCGCATTGATCAGCGGCCGGACCTGACACGGCCCGCAGCGGCGGCCGATCCCGGCAGGCGGCAGGGCTGACACCGATCGCTGCGGGCGCGTCGCCAGCGGCCCGCCAGGCGGTGCGGCGTTCGGCACCAGCGGGGTGATGCCGCAGAGGAGGCCGGCAGGGTGTGCGGCCAGGCCGCCGGCAGGGGCCCGCCGGTGGCCTGGTCACCTAAGGACGGTAGGTTGTGATGTCACCGGGTGAGCCAGCGGACGCACGGAGGCCGGGACATCGTGAGCGGCGGTATCGAGCACCTTGTGCTGTCCGGGCCGCTAGTCCTGGCTGCGCCGGTGGCGCTGGCGGCCGGCGCGGTCACTTTCATCTCGCCGTGCTGCCTGCCGCTGGTACCCGGCTACCTGTCCTATGTGACGGGGATGTCCGGGGCTGATGCGCAGCGGTCCGCTGCCGGGGCAGCCATGCGGGCACAACCAGGCCGCGCGCCAGCTGCGGGCGTGCCCGCCGGGCCGGGTGCGGTGGCCACGGTTGCCTCCCCGCCGGCCGCGCCCGCCGGTGCTGCCGCTGCCACGCGAGCTGCACGGGGCCGGACGGTCGCCGGGACGGCGCTGTTCGTGCTCGGGTTCTCGGCGCTGTTCGCCAGCTACGGGGCCGCGTTCGGCGGGCTCGGCGAGCTGCTGCTGGCCCGCCAGCAGATCCTGATCCAGGTGCTGGGCGGGCTGACGATCCTGCTCGGCCTGCTGTTTGCCGGGGCCTTCGACAAGCTGCCGCTGGCCGGGCGGGTGCTGCGGCCCTCGGTGCGGCCGCAGGCCGGGCTGGCCGGGGCGCCGCTGCTGGGGGTGCTGTTCGGGCTCGGCTGGACGCCGTGCATCGGCCCCACCCTGGCCGCGGTGCTGACCCTGGCGGTAACCACCGGGTCGGCGGCCCGCGGGGCGTTCCTGGCGTTCGTCTACGGCCTGGGGATCGGCATCCCGTTCCTCATCGTCGCCGCGGTGTTCCAGCGCGGGATGCGGCTGTTTTCCTTCGCCCGCCGACACGCCGGGCTGGTCACCCGGGCCGGCGGCGCGCTGCTGGTCATCGTCGGCGTGCTGCAGGTGACCGGCGCGTGGACGGCCCTGATGACCTGGCTGAAGATCCACTGGATCGGCGGCTACCAGCTGCCCCTGTAACCGGTCGGCCCGGCGGTTCACCAGAGGTCCGCCGACCGCGCCGACGAGGCCGCCACGTCGGGTCAGGTCGGTCAAGTGGCCCGGGTAGCAGCAGTTCTGGTCCCCGCACTTGCGGACGCCTGAGCCAGGCCGGATGCCGCTTGTTCCACATGCTGAGGCCGATAGCGCGGGACCAGCCCCGTAATGGCGCGGCCACCTCAGCGGGATGCGCCCACAGCCACCGCGCCGCTGCAGTTGAGCGGGCCAGCAAGGTAGAAGGAACTGGGATTCCCTGATCGGCGAGGCGATATCGCGGACAGGTACTCATTCCTGTCGCGGCCCCGCCGGGGTACGGGTCAGCGCTGGGACAGACCCGACAGGCGCCGCAGGTACTCGTCCTCGTCGATCTCGCCCGCAGCGTAACGGCGGCGCAGAATCTGCTGCGGCGCGTCGCCGGGAAGCTCCGCGCGCTCAGGGCCGCGCCCGCGCTGGCCCAGTTCGCCGGCTGCCCACACAGCGCCGACTGCCACCAGCGCCACGATCACCACGCCGGCCACGGCCCACAGGACCATCCACGCGCCCATGCCTGCCATCATCCCGCCCATGGCGATCGCCTCCCGCCACGCCACCAGTCCGCAGACCCATAAAACCTAACAACTTAGTTCTCCGGCGCGTTCCCGGCCCGGATCCCGCTGCCGGGGCCAGGCCAGGTGACGCCAGGCCTTGCCCGCGCCAGCCTCGCTGTGTGAGCGCCCGGGCCAGATACGGCACCTGCCGCCGCTGGCCTGGGCGCAGCCGGGGAGCACGCGGGGCAGGCCGTGTTCTGGCAGGAGGGCACCAGCAGTCTCTGCCACCGCGCTGCCAGGTCCGGGGCCAGCCGGCCGTGCCCGGCGGCACCGGCGTCTTGTGGCGGCTGGGCTGGCCGCCGGTTCCGCGCGGTGAGGCCGACCCGGGAAGCCTCAGCCCGCCCGGCCTGTCAGGAGCCGGGTTTGCCCTTCTCCGGGTAGGCGAAGCCGCGCGTGATCAGGTGATCGGCGTCGGTGAGGGTCTCGGCCACGAGCTGGCCGGACGGGGTGATGGTGAGCGCGGCCCAGGTGCCCTGGGCGGGGTAGCCGAGCAGCAGCCGGCTGTTCCCGCCGCCAGCGGGAGCCTGCACCGCGACCGGGGCGATCCCGCTCTTGTAGGGCTCGGCGCTGAGGAAGAACCGCCCGCTGATCGTGTACTGGTGGGGGGTGCCCAGGCCCCGGGCGGTGTCGCTGGTGACGCGCTCGGTCAGGGTCAGCCGGGGGGTGGCGCGCAGGGCGGCGACGACCCGCCGCAGCAGCCGGGCACCGGGGTCGGGGGGCCAGGGAACGCCCATGGACACGGTGCCGCCGGCCGCCCCCGGCGCGGAGACCCGCAGCGTGAGCAGGTTCTCCCCGCTGGCCCACCGGGCCGGGGCGACGACACAGCCTGGGCCGCAGCCGCGCACCGGCAGCGCCTGCGGCCTGTGGTGCGGGCTGGCCAGGGTGACCGACGCGGTGCCGCCACCGCTGCCGCCGGCGGTTCCCGCCGTCTCGCTGCCGGTCTGGGGCGGGGAGAGCTGGATAACCAGCTGCCCGGCACTGGCGGTGGCGTAGACGCCGACCTGCCCGGCCCGGGCGGCCACCGCGGCCACCGGGCCGCTGGCCGGCGGGGGGAACGGCAGCGGCTGGCTGCCCGCGGCCGGCGCGGGCAGCGCCACCAGCAGCCCCGCGGCGGCCAGCACCGCCGCCAGGGTGCCGGATTCCACGCGGGTCGCCAGGGCCGGGCCCGCGCCGGCGCGGGGCTGTCGGCGCAGCCACAACCTCCCCGCCAGCGCCAGCCCGGCGGCCACGGCGACCAGGGCGGCCTTGACCAGCAGCACCCGCCCGTAGCTGGTGGTGAACAAGGCGCTGAGCGGGGTCACCAGCACCACGGCGGCAACCACGCCGGTGCCCACCACCAGCGCGAACAGCCAGGCTGCGGCCTTGGCGTACAGGCCCACCAGCGCGCGCACAGCCGCCGGGCCGGCCCGCCAGGCGATCGCGGCGCGGACCGTGTAGAACAGCATGCCCGCCCACAGGGCCGCCGCCAGCAGGTGCGCCATGGTCAGCACGGCGCCCCAGCCGGAGACGATGGCCTGCGGGTGGGCGCGCAGCCCTTCCGCGGCCACCACTGCCAGCAGCGGCACCACGGCCAGGACCGCCCGCCGCAGCGCCAGCGCCACCGCCGCGGCGGCGAACGCGGCGATCTCCGTCACGGCGATCCTCCCCGGGCCGCTGGCCACCAGCCGGGTCAGTGAGAAGTGCGCCAGCCCCGCCGCGATGCTGCCCCCGCCGAGCTGCAGGACCGCCAGCACCAGCGCCGCGGCCAGGCCCAGCAGGCAGGCGCGCAGCGCCCACGGCGGCGGCAGCGGGCCGGGCCGGGGACCGGCATACCGGCGGGCCAGCGCGCGGGCGGCCAGCCCGCCCAGCGCGGCCGCCAGCGCCGCGAACAGCACCCAGCGGGCCACCGCCAGCGGCCACAGCCCGGGCGTGGACGGCTGCGCCGCCGCGGTGGTAGCGAGCGACTCCGGGGCCGGGCCGACGGCGAAGGTGAACGAGCTGCTGACCGGGTCCCCGTCGGCGGAGATCACCTGCCAGGCCACCGTGTACACCCCGTCGCCCAGCGGGCTGGCCACCGGCACGGTGACCACGCTCCGCCCCCGGCTTTGCCGGGGCGGGCCGAGCCCGGTCTTCTGCCCGCCGGCGGCGGTGAGCGTCACCGGCGGCCCGGCCAGGGTGACCGGCTCGTTGAACGTCAGCGTGATCGCCTTGGGTGACACCGGGACCGCCGAATCGGCGGCCGGAGAGGTGAACAGCAGCGTGGCGTGCGCTGACGCGGCCGGTGCCAGGGCGGTAAGCGTGAGGAACGCGGCGGCCAGCCCTCCGGCCAGCACGCTCAGGCGCCGGGCGATGCGATGCCCCGCGCGGGCGGAGTGGCTCATCCCAGGCTGGTGCGGTCGCTGTCCCGCCGCGCGGGCACCAGCGGCTCACCGGGGCCCCCGCCCGTGCCCTCGTCACCCGCGCGAACACCGGGTCCGCGGGCGTGGTGTTTGAGCAGTTCGATCTCGCGGCGCAGCCGGCCGATCTCGGCCGCACGGCCAGCACCGGCCTGGCCTGGCTCCCCCGGGTCGCGCGCGCACGCGCCCCCCTGCCGCATACCGCGCATCATCACAAGCATCGACAACGGGCAGGCCAGCCCGGCCAGTACCGGCAGCGCGACCCAGCCCACACGCGGGTCGAAGACCAGCAGCCCGGCCGCGAGCCCGCCCAGCCCGATCCAGACCCGCTTATCGAAACAGCACCTCATCATCGGGCAACTCCCTGGCCCTGCATTCGGCGGGTGCCGGTCACCGCCGGGTACCCATCATGCCTGCTGCGGTGCCGCCCATCATCTCGCCGTACATCCTGGTCGTGCCCGGTGAGCCCTCATCATCTGGTCATGCAGGCGGCCCCCCGTTCCCGGGGGTGGCCGCGCGCACCATCCGCTCGCACGCTGTGAATCATCGTCTCCCTCCAGCTTCCTCGGGCCGTTTCGGTGCGCCGCCGGGCAGTGGCATTCTCACTGCGGGCCGGAAGGCCGGGCGCGGGCGGTGCCGGGCTGGGTGTCCGCGGCGTCCCGCTGCGCGGCCCGCAGCTGGTCCACCTCGGCGCGCAGCGCGGCGATCTCCTGGTCCTGGGTGCCTGGCTGGGCGGTCGCGCTCTGTTGCTGGCCCGCTTGCGCGGGCTTGCGCATCATGAACCACATCAGGGCCGCGCAGGGGATCATGCAGCCCAGCGCCGGAAGCAGGTACAGCAGCTTGTCCATGTGTGAACCTCCAGGTCAGGTGTGCTGGCGGGCCAGGGCGCGGCGGAGCTTGCGCTCCGAAAGCCGCCCGTAGCCGAACGGCCGGCCATCGAGCAGGACGCCGGGCGCGAACATCACCCGGGCTCTGCCGGCGAGGTCGCGGCCCTGGGGGCTGGCCAGGTCGATCTCGGTGACCTCGATCGGGTGGTCCTCGCCGACCCGGGCGAGCACCTTCTTGGCGTGCTCGCACAGCGCGCAGTCCGCCTGGCTGAGCAGTGTGACCCGGGTCATCGCGACGGGTGCTCGCCGGCCTTGATGTCGGCCAGCAGGGCCGAGGTGGGCAGGAACATGGTGTACTTGGGCGACCCGCCGTAGTCGGCCCGCCAGCGGATGAGTCCATTGGGGCCGACGAGGATGAAGGTATGCCCGTCCCGGGAGGTGCCCATCATCCCGTACTGGTTGGCGTGGTAGGCATGGGAGACGGCCAGGCCCGGGTCGGAGGCCACCGGGATGGACAGGTGCATGTCGCGGACCTTCTGAGTGATCGCACCGACCGGGTCACTGGTGATCGAGACCACATTGCTGATCCCGGCGGCCCGCAGCTGGGCGGCGTGGTGCTGCAGGTCGGCGATCTGGTCCCAGCACGGCTGGCAGGTCAGGCCCTCCTGGAAGAACAGCAGCACGCTCTTGCCCCGGTATTGCGACAGGCTGACCTGCCCGCCGGTGCTGGCCGCGAGGGTGAATCCAGGCGCGGCCTGGCCCTTGCCGGGGCTGCCCACCTGGTAGGGGTAGGCGCCCGCCCCGGAATGCGACGCCCCGGTGAAAATGAAGAACAGCCCGGCGACCACCCCGGCCGCCACGGCGACGATGCCGGCCCGGACGCCGATCTTGCGGCGCAGCGCGCCGCGCCGCTGCGCCGTGCGCGCGGCGGCCACCTTCGCCTTCCGCTCGGCTGCCAGCGCCGCCTTGCGCGGCGCGGCCGTCGTCGCCTCAAGCTGGCCGGCGGGACGGCCGTTGCCAGGGCGCGCCGGCCTGCCTGGCCGCTGGCCGTCGGCCTGGCCGCGCTGCTGCACGCCTTGCGTGATCGGCCTGCGCTGCCGTTGCCTGGTCCTGGACCTACCGCTCATGGGTGACGGCCTCCTGCCGCTCGCCGGTATGGGCCTCTGCCTGGCCCGCGATGGCGTCAGCCGGCCCGGCCACCGCCACCGCAGGGTGATCCGCGGCGCCGCCAGCGGCATGCCCGGTGGCGGGCCGGGCGGCGGCCCGGTGCCGGGCATGGCGGGCCTGCCAGGCCAGCCCGGCGGCCAGGGCGGCCAGAGTCACGAGCACGGCCCAGCCCGGTAGCCAGGACAGCGCGCGGGCGGTGACCGAGCTGGCGTGCTGCAGCCAGGCGGTCATGCTCTCCCGCCACCCCGTGCTGCCCATCGACGGGCCGGTCACCGCGGTCACCAGGGTCACGATCCCCATCCCGGCCAGCACGATCCCAGACGCGGCGGTGCCCAGCGGCGTCCGCCTGGCGAACCGGCCGAACCCCAGCCGCACCTGCCGGCCGTGCAGCAGCCACGACGACCCCCAGTCCCGGCCCTCCCACACCAGCGCCAGCACCGCCAGCGGCGCCACCATCCCGGCCACGTAGGTGAAGCTGACCGCCAGCGCCGCGCCGAACGAGGCGGCCGACCCGGTCAGCACCACCACCCCGGCCAGCACCGGGGCGCAGCACGCCGACGCGATCCCGGAGAACAAGCCCAGTAGATAGGCGGCGCCGTAGCCGTGCCCGGACGGGGAGCGCAGCGCCGGCATCGGCAGCACCGGCTTCCACCCCGCCAGCACCGCTGCCCCGCCGGCCAGCATCGCCGCCCCGCCGATGGTGAAGATGAGCAGGTGGTGGGCGGGCAGCGCCGCCGAGATCGCCGAGGCGCCCAGCCCGATCGGCACGATCAGCGTCGCCACCCCGGCCGCGAACGCCCCGGTCGCGGCGGCGATCCCGGTGCGCCGGGCGAACCCGGTGGCGAGGTAGGCGGGCAGCATCACCGATACGCAGCACGGCGCGAGCAGCGCCACCACCCCGCCCAGGAACGAGACCAGCAGCACAGTGCCGAACAGAACCTGATGCATGCCCCTCCTCCCAGCCCGGCCGCGAGCACGGCATGGTCACCTTACACCTAAACACCTTAGGTCATTGAGTGAGCCGCTGGCCGCTGGGTGATGGGCTTCCGGTTGCCCGGGTCGCGCTGCCGCCTCCGGGCCTTGCGCACTCTTCATATTTGCCTAATCACCTAAGGTGTTTAGGTGACATGCATGATCGCTGGTTCCGGGGGCGGGGCGCGTGGCGGCTGCGACGTGACCGGCGGCCGGCCGGCACTGGAGGAGACACAGGTGGCGGGCACGAGGAACAACAGGGCGCGGCGGCCAAAGCCCGGGACGCCGGGGCCGGCCCGGGATGTGCGCGGGCCCGGGACGGCCGGGGCGGATATCCGGGTGCCGCGCGCGGCGGGGCCCTCGGCGGCTGCCGGCCGGATCTCGGCGTGGGCTGATGGCATGCTGCAGGAGGTCCTGACGCCGACGTTCTGGCTCGACCCGGGGGAGCATGGGGGCCCGTTCCGGGTGACGGTCTGGTTCTCCGGCCGCCGGGCCGGGGTGACCGGTAAGCCGAAGCCCGGCGATACCTTCACCCGCGAGATCACCGCCGGGCCGATCCTGCCGGGAAGCGGCCCGGTGGCGGTCAGCGCGGAGGTGCGCGGCATCAGCCCTGGCGAGTGGGCCGTGACCGCCCGGCCGGTCACCCGCGCTGGGAGCCGCACGGCCCGGCCGCACGCTCCGGGCCCGGGCGCCGGCCCGCCCGGCGGGCGGGGGGTGCCGTGGCCGCGGCGGATCACGGTCCCGGACGGCAAGCCGGTGACGGCCCGGACGGCGGTGCTGCCGTTCACGAAGGTTCCCGGGATCATCCGGTTCGCTTACGCCGGCCTGGTGACGCTGGGGGTGGCCGCCGGGCTGGCCGTGCAGGCGGCGCTGCTCGCCCGGGCGAACCTGGCCTGGGCCGGCGCGCTGGTGTACTCGCTGTACGCGGTGGCGGCCGGGGTGGCCGGGGCCAAGGCCTGGTTCATCGCGGTGCACCGCGGCCGCACGTTTGACGGCTGGTGCATCCAGGGATTCGTTGCCGGCGCCGCCGCGCTCGCCGCCGCCGCGCCGCTGGCCGAGCCGGGCATCCCGGCCGGGGCCTACTACGGGGCGGCGGCCCCTGGGCTGCTGATCGGCATGGGCATCGGCCGGCCCGGGTGTTTCTGGGCTGGGTGCTGCACCGGCCGGCCGACCGCTTCCCGGTGGGGGGTATGGTCCTCGGATCGCCGCGTCGGCTGCCGCCGGGTCCCGGTGCAGCCGCTGGAAGCGGCATTGGCGCTGGGCTGCGGGCTGGCGGCACTGGCCGTGGTGCTGCTGCTCGGCCTGGCCCGCTCCGGGCCGGTAGCCGTGGCCGCGCTGGCCGCCTACACGCTCGGCCGGCAGTTCGTGCTCGGCCTGCGCGCCGATCCGCCCCGCCGTTCGCCGCGCAGCGGCCGGGTGACCGCGGCCGCCGCGGCGGCGGTGCTGGCCGCCAGCATCACCGTGCTGGCTCTCGGGCCAGCCTGATGTTCGCATGCCCGGGTGCCAGGCCGTGCGGCGGCCTGGCCTTCGTGTTGCCGCACTGCGCCGGGGACTCATCCCGCCTGTGATCCTCAGCTCATCGCAGGCCACGCCATGCCATGCCGTTCAGGTTGCGGCGATGCCGGACCCCGGAGATGCAGGGTGTTCAGCCGGAGCCGCCGCAGCCGTCCAGGTCGCCGATGAGCGCGGCGAGCCGGGCCGCGGGCCAGTGCCGCTGGGAGATCAGGTAGTCGCTGAGGCCCTGGAACGCGTCCCAGCGCCAGCAGTGGCAGCAGCACGGCCCGCGCTCGGGGGCCAGCCGCATCGCGGCCTGGTAAACGCTGCGCTGCGCGGCGGTCAGCCGGACCGCCTCCTGGTAGCGGGTCAGCCGCTGCGCCAGCCCGGCCGGGATGTCGTAGGGGTCGGGCGGGATCTGCGGTATCCCCGCATACCGGCGCAGCGCCGCGACCTGGCGCTGGTACCGGGACAGGCTCATGGGAGCGCAGCACGAGCCCTGCAGCCGTCGGCCCGGCGGGTAACGCATCAGCTCACCGGGCATCAGCGAGCACCGGTTCGACTGCTGGTGGCCCAGCAGCCTGAATTTCGCTGCCGTCCCGGCACCGGGCCCGCCCGCTGCCATCGTTGGCGCGGGATCAGGCACAGCCTCGGTGATGACCAGCGCAGCCGCCGTGGCACCCGCCGCTGCCAGCGCGGCAGCGGCAGCGATCAGCCGCCACACCCTGCGGGCTTGCGCGCCGGCTGCTGGCCGGCGGCTTGTCCCTGCCCTGCCGGAACGGTATTGCACCTAAGCATCTTAGGGCTTCGGGCTGGTGCCTGCCGGGCCGGGCTGAGGCGAGCGGCACGCGGCCCGCACGGGTCAGTATCCGGCGACGCTGGCCACCGCGCTTTCGAGCTGGGGGTAGGTGGTGGCGCCGAACCATGCCCACGCGACCCGGCCGCGGGCGTCGAGGATGTAGGTGGACGGCGTGGCCACGGGTGCCGCAGCGCCGAACCGGGCGCCGATCAGGTCACCGGGGTCGCTGATGCTCGGGTAGGGGATGTGGTAGGAGCGCTCGAACGCCAGGCCCGCCGCAGGATCTTCGCGAATGTCGATGCCGGCGAAGTGCACGCCCAGCCGGCGCGCGTCTTCGGCCACCCGGCGCAGGACCGGGGCTTCCTTGCGGCATGGCACGCACCACGAGCCCCAGAAGTTGATCACCACGGGCGCGCCGCGCCAGCGGGCGATGTTCAGGCGGCTCCCGGTCAGGGTGGCGCCGGAGATGTCCGGTGCCGCGGGGCGCCCGGCGGCGGGGACGACCTGGCCGACGGCGGGCAGCCCGCCATGGCGGGAGCCGAGCAGGCCGCGCAAGCCAGCGATCGCGGCGGCTGCGAGAATCACGGCGGCTGCGAGAATCACGGCGCCGGCGGCTGCCACCGGCAGCCAGGCGCGGGGTCTGGCCCGGGGCGCGGCCCACACCCGCGCCCCCGGCCACCGCGTGCTGATACGGGGCACGGAACCAGCTCCTACAGGCGGTAGTCAATGGACGGCCAGCGTATACCTAAGCACCTTAGGTATTTAAGCCAGGTGCGCCTGACGGCATGAAAAGCGCATGGCCCGGCACGCACGCAGGCAGGCAGGCAGGCAGGCAGGAGGCACCATGCCCCCAGGCCGGGCATGGTGCAGCGGGCCGGTGCTGCCCCGGCGGGACGCGGCGGCTGGCTGCTGGCGGGTCAGCAGCCAGCGGGGTGGGTGCAGCCTCCCGGGCGGTCCGCAGCGTGAGCTGCCGCGGCCGGCGGTGGGTGGTGGCAGTAGTTCTTTCCCGCAGCGGCGGCGGCGGGCCCGGCCAGGAAGGCGAGCGGCAGGGCCAGCAGCGCGGCCACCGTGAGCATCCCCGCCGCAGCGGCGGCCCGGCTGAGCGGGGCGGGCGCGGCGATGAGCCGCCGAATGCGGGCGGCCGCGGTGGACCCGCCCGCCCCCAGTGCCGCCGCAGCGGCCGGCGCGGGGGCGCCGAGGGCCAGGAGTGCCTCGGCCACGGTCAGCCGGTGGGAGACGCGGGCGGCCGCGTCGTCGGCGAGCAGCTCGGTGAGCCTGGCCACCTGCTCGTGGGCGCGGCCGAACGCCGGCACCCGGGGGAACGCCGCGGCCAGCGATCCCGCCAGCGACACCAGCAGGTGGTGGCGGCCCCGCTGGTGTGCCCGCTCATGCGCCAGCACCGCGGTGAGCTGGGAATCGTCGAGCGCGGCGACCGCCGCGGTGGTGACCACGACGCTGCGGGACGCCCCGGGCAGGCACCAGGCGGCGGGCTGTGCATGGTCCACGACGACCGCGCCGAGGGCCGGGTCGGGCCGGCCGGCCACCCGCAGCGCCAGCCGGTGGCGGCGGCGGGCGGCCGCCGCCCGCGCCAGGGTGGCCGCGGCGCACCAGCCCACCCGCGCCGTGACCGCCAGCGCCAGCACCGTTCCCGCGCCGGCCATGGCCGCGCCGCCGGGGTGGGCGTACTGGGCGCGCAATGCCATCACGCACGCCGCCAGCAGCCGGGCCAGGCCCCCGCTGACCCGCACGGTCGGCACCAGCAGCGCCAGCCCGCCCAGGATCACCGAGGCGACCGCCGACCCGGTCACCGTGAACCACGCAGCGATCGCCAGCCGCGGCGCCCGGTCCGGCCACCGCGCCCCGGCCAGCGCGGGCGCCCCGGCCGCCAGCAGCAGCACCGCGTACCCGAGCAGCCCGGCTGCGGCGATCACGCCTGGCCTCCGCCGCGGCGTGCCCGCGCCAGCGCTTTGCGCAGCTGTTCGGCTTCGGCCGGTCCGATCTGCTCGGCGAACCGCTGCAGCGTGGCCGCCCGGTCGGTGCTTGCCTCAAGCGCCTCGCCCATCAGGCCGGCGGTGTAGTCGTCCCGGCTGACCGTGGGCTGATACCGGTAGGCGCGGCCGTCCTTCGCGCGGGTCAGCCACCCCTTGCGGTACAAGATCTCCGTCACGGTCCACACCGTGTTGTAGGCCCGCTCCGGCTGGAGGGACTGCTGGATCTCCCGCACCAGTAGCGGCCTGCCCGCCGCCCAGGCCCGTTCCATGATGGCGGTCTCCAGGTCACCGAAACCCCGCACACTGCCTCCCGCCGCTGCCGCGTGATGCCCGGCCACTATTATCACCTAAGCATCATCGGTGAGACCCAAGGCCGCCGGGCGATGCTGGTGTCGCGCCGGGAGGCCGGCCGCGGGCGCCTGCCCACGGGCGATCTGGCCGTTCCCGTTGCGCGGTATCCGGGGCCTCCTGCGTCAGCTTCCCGGCGGCCGGCGGGCTCGCGGAGCCGGCGGCGCGGGCACGGCAAGACCGCGCGTCGCTCGCTGGTGCGCGGCCAGCACCCTGGGGCAGGAACCCCGGCCCCGCCGCTCCCGCAGGCCGGGCCATCTCGCCGGGCATGGGCCGGATCGCGGGGGCGGCAGGACAGCGGGGCACGGACGTCACCGGTTCCGGGTCCATCGCGGTGCGACTGTGGTCCAGTCGGCTTCCCATGCGGCGAGCCGCCGGCGGTCCAGCAGCTGGCGGGCCGCCACGGCGAGGCCGAGCATGATGACTGCCAGCGCGGCGGGAACGAGGATCCCGGTGGCGATCACCCGGGCGGTGAGCTCGTCACCGGTCAGCGGGCCGCTGGCGGGCGCCCGGAGCGGCCGGCCCACACGCGCACCGTATTGCCGGCGCGGCCGCCGGGCGTGGCTGGCACCTCGGCGGAGCGGGCCGGCCCGCCTGGCGGGGTCCACCACGCGCGGACCAGGGCCGGCGGCGACCAGTGCCGGAAGGTGGCCTGCCGCGGAGCGGCCTGCGCCAGGACCACGGGAACCTGGTGCCATGACCGCTGGGCGTGCTGCTCCCGGGTGCCGGCCGCGTGCACCCAGCCGGCGGCGGCGATAGTGAGCAGCGGCGCGCCGGCCAGGAACGCGGCGAGCAGCCCGGCCATGAGGGCGGCCTGCAGCCGGTCGATGCGGCGCCGCAGCGGGTTGCGGTCCAGCCCCAGCCGCCGGGCAAGTCCTGCCCGCCTGGCCGTGGTTGCCGCGTTGCCGCTCATCGCCTGTCCCGTCTGGGAGGCTGCCCGGCCGTCCGGTCAAGGGCCGGGCGGGTATCCGATCTCGCCGAGCCTGGCCCGCAGCTGCTGCGGGCTGGCCCGGTCCTGGTCGTATTCGATGCGGACGCGCCGGGTGCCGACCTCCACGCTGACCTGCCGGACGCCCGGGTCGCCGGCCAGGTCACCCTCGATGTTGGCTTTGCACTTGTCGCAGGAGATGTCCGGCGCGGTCAGCTCGATGGTGGCAAGGCTCATCGGCTGGCTCCTTCCTCAGCAAGCGGCTGCCCTGCTGGCGTGACCGTGTCGCGGCGGGCCGCCGGACCGCTGGGTGCGCTGGTGATGCGGACGCGGCGCAGCCGCAACGCGTTGCCGACGACGGTGACTGAGCTGGTGGCCATAGCCACCGCGGCCAGCACCGGCGGCATGATCCCGGCGGCGGCCAGCGGGACGAGCAGCAGGTTGTAGCCAAACGCCCAGCCGAGGTTCTGGCGGATGATCCGCCGGGTGGCGCGGGCCAGCAGGACCGCGTCGGCGACCGCGCCGACCCCGCCATGGACCAGGGTGATATCGGCGGCGGCCATGGCTGCGCCGGTGCCGGTGGCCACCGCAACGCCGATATCGGCGCTGGCGAGGGCGGGGGCGTCGTTGATGCCGTCGCCGACCATCGCAACGGGACCGCGCTGGCGGCGCAACCGGTCCACGAGCGCGGATTTGTCCTGCGGCAGCAGCTCGGCGTGCACATTGTTTATCCCGGCCGCACGGCCGGTGGCCGTGGCGGCCTCCAGGGTGTCCCCAGTGGCTAGCACCGGCTCCAGGCCAAGCGCCCGGAGCCGGGCGACGCCCGCGGGGCTGTCAGGGCGCAGCGCGTCGGCGATGCCCAGCACCAGCCGAAGGCAGCCGTCCACCGCCACGCCAACGGGGGTCTGCGCGGCGTCAGCCAGCTCGGCTCCAGGCTGACCGGCGGCGGAGATGTCGACACCGGTCTCCGCGAGCCAGGCCAGCGACCCGGCCTGCACCCACCGCTCATCCACCACGGTGGTAACGCCGCGTCCCGCCACCGCGTGGACATCGCTGGCAGCCGCCGTGACCAAGCCCCTGCCCTCCGCCGCCGCCACGACCGCGCGGGCGAGCGGGTGCTCCGAGCCGGCCTCCGCCCCGGCTGCCAGCGCCAGCGCGCCCAGCCCGTCGCTGCCATCTAGCGCTATGACGCGGACAACCGCCGGGTGCCCGGCGGTGAGGGTGCCGGTCTTGTCGAGTACGACGGTCCGCAGGCCGTGCACGCGTTCCAGGCTCTCTCCCCCGCGGATCAGCAGCCCGGCCTGGGCGCCGCGGCCGGTACCGGCCATGACCGCCACCGGGGTGGCCAGTCCCAGCGCGCACGGGCAGGCCACCACCAGCACCGCCACCGCGGTGATCAGCGCCGTCACCACACCCGCGCCGACCAGCAGCCTCCCCGTGAAGGTGGCAGCGGCCGCGGCCAGGATCACCGGGACGAACACCGCCGAGATGCGGTCGGCGAGCCGCTGCGCCTTCGACTTCTCCTTCTGGGCCGCGTCCACCGCCGCCATGATCTGGCCGAGCACCGACTGCGCGCCGGTGGCCGTCACCCGCAGCACCAGCGGTGCCGGGCCGTTGACGGTGCCACCCGCCAGCTCGTCGCCGGGCACCTTCCGCTGAGGCAGCGGCTCGCCGGTCAGCATCGACTCATCCACCGTCGCGGTGCCTTCGGCCAGCTCGCCGTCGGCGGGGATGGCCTCCCCCGGGCGGACCAGCACCAGGTCACCGGCGCGCAGCGTCTCCGCCGGGACGTCCACCGCGGCGGCGAGGTCGCCGCGGTGGCCGCTGGAGGCGCGGGCGAGCAGGTGCGCGGTGCGGGGCTGCAGCTCGGCCAGCGCCTCGATCGCGGCTCCGGCGCGGGCCCGGCCGGCCAGCTCCAGGTACTTGCCCACCGCGATCAGCGTGATGATCAGCGCGGCCACGTCGTAGTAGGTGCCCCGGCCGGGCAGGGCGATCGTGGCGATCACCGAGTAGCCGAACGCCACCGTCCCCCCGAGCGAGACCAGGGTGTCCATGTTGGTGGTGCGGTGCCGGGCCGCCTCCAGCGCGCCGCGGTGGAACAGCGCCCCGGTCCAGGCCAGACCGGCAGCGTGAGCGCCGGCTGCACCCACCCCGCCCAGCCCGCCGACCCGAAACCGTAAGCCACCACCAGCACCGCCGCCGACAGCACCGCTCCGGTGGCAGGCGCACCCGCCGCCCGCGCAGCTCGGCGGCCTGCGCCGCCCGCCGCCGGGGCGCGTCATCGGCCCGCACCGTGGCCGGGACCGCCGCCTGGTACCCCGCGCCGGCCACCGCCGCGATCAGTGTGTCCACCGCGGTCGGCCGCTCCAGGATGACGTCGGCGGACTCGGCCGCCAGGTTCACCGCCGCCGCGGTCACGCCCGGCACCGCTACCAGGGCCCGCTCCACCCGGCGCATGCACGACGCGCAGGTCATCCCGGTGATCTACAGCGTAAGGTGCGTCCCGCCGCTGGCCCGCTTCGCGGGCAAGCGGCGATGGCGTCGGCGCCGCGGTCTGGGTGCTCACCGCCCCCTCCGCGGCGAAGCCGGCCGCGACCCGTTCCCCGCCCCCTCCGCCGCGGCCCCGTCCAGCGGCAGCGGCTCGGCCCAGTGCCGGAAATCGGTCAGCCCGGAGTTATACGGCAGCGCCTCCATCAGCTCGGCGATCTTCTCCTGGCCCTGCCCGGTGCGGATCGCCTCCGACACGCAAGTCTCCAGGTGGTTGCGCAGCAGCACCCGGTTGACCTTCTCCAGCGACGCCTGCAACGCGGCGACCTGCTTCATCAGGTCCGGGCAGTACACCTCGTCCTCGACCATGCCGATCACGCCGTCGATGTGGCCGCGCACCGTCTTGAGCCGCTGCAGCGCCTCGCGCTTGTGACTGGGGATCACCGGGAACCTCCTCCGCCCTCTCCCCCTACCCCACCCCGGGTGGGGTACCAGGTGACCCCGCACTCCCTTCGCCGGTTCATGCCGGGGGCGGCGCAGCGCCGGCCGGGGTACGCCGGCCCGCCTGCCGTTCTGGCCGTAGCGGACCGCGTCGGCTGCCAGAGGCGGCCACCGCAGGCCTGCTGCCCGCAGTGCCGGACTCCCGGCCGGGTCAGGTGAGCATGGCCGCGCACAGGGGCATGTAGTGCGCGATCACCAGCGCGGACCAGCCCGCGGCGGCGGTCAGGGCGGTGGCGGCGGCGCTGGCGGCGACCGCGGCGGGGCGGGCGCGGGGCAGCGGGGGCTCGGTGCCGGTTTCCAGCTGGGTGATCCGGGCGTCCAGCAGCGCGGCGGTGCTCATCGCGGCGGCTGGCGCGGCTGCCCAGGCGGGGGGTGCGGAGACCTTGAGCAGGGCGCCGGCCAGCGCCGCCCGGGGGTGGCGGGCGAGCGCGGCGCGGTCGGCGGCCAGTTCCCGCCCGGCCGCATACCGGGCCTGAAGGTGCGCGAGCCAGGGCAGGTAGAAGAACCGGGCGGGCAGGATGCGGGCGATGAGGTCTTTGAGCGGGTCGCGGCGCCGAACGTGCTCGCGCTCGTGGGCGAGCACGGCGGCCAACTCCGCGCCGTCCAGGTCCGCGGCCAGGGCGGTGGAGGCCAGTATCCGCGGCCGGAACAGGCCATAGGTGAGGGCGAACGGAGCGCTCGCCGTGACAGCGGCGAGCCGGCGGGCCGGGATCCCGGCCCGGGCGGCGGCCCGGGCGAGGCGGGCCGGAACGGGGACGCGCCGGGCCCGGGCGCCGCGGTGGAACGCGGTGGTCTGGCCGAGGGCGCGGGCGGCCGACCAGGTGCCGCGGGCCAGCCCGGCGCCGGTGACGGCCAGCAGCGCGGCGGCTGGCAGCAGGCTGGGATAGGTCTCCCACAGGGCGCTGATCCCATGCCCGGCCACCTGCCGTGCGATCACCGGGACCAGGCAGCACGAACCTGCGATGATCAGTGCGCGGGCGGCGCCGGCCAGCGCGGTCATCAGCCAGAACGCGCGGCTGCCAGTATTGGGCTGCCGTGGCGGGGCCGGCACCGCGCCCGGCCCGCGGGTGGCGGGAGCTGCGCGGGGCGGGCCGCTGGCGGTGATCACTGGTTTCGCAGGTCTTCCAGCCGCTGCCGCTGCTCGGGGGTGAGCGCAGCGAGCCGGGCGGCAAACGCGGCCAGCGCCGCCTCCCCGTACCGGCCGGTCATCTCCTCGGCCTCGCGGGCGCTGGCCGCGGCTAGGTATCCCGCCGGGGTGAGCGCGGCGCGGTAGAGGTGGGCCTTGCGGCCGGGCTCGGCGCGGGCGGCCAGCAGTTCCTTGTCCGCCAGGCGGCGCAGCGTGGTCATCACCGTGGTGTAGGCCAGGCCGGGCAGCAGCGCGTGCACGTCGCCGACGGTGAACACCTCGGGCACCTGCCCGGCCCACACCGCCCGCATGATCCGCCCTTCCAGCGGGCCGAGCAGCCCGGCCGCCCGGTCCAGCTCGCTGGCCATCCCAGACCTCCCGCCTCTCCTATTACCAGCCGATAGTAGCAACAGGGTCAGCCTGCTAGACTCATTACTACTATCGACCGATAGTAGAAATCTGGGAGTGTCATGACGGCGAATACGGCGCAGTCGGAGGCGTGGAACGGAGACGAAGGCCAGTACTTCGTAGCGCAGCGGGCCCGGCACGAGCGGATGGGCCAGCAGCACACCGCGCGCCTGCTGGCCACGGCGGCGATCGGCCCCGCGGAGGTGGTGCTGGATGTGGGCTGTGGCTGCGGGGAGACCACGATCGGCGCCGCCCGGGCGGCCCGGTCCGGGCGTGCGCTGGGGGTTGACCTGTCGGCGGTGATGCTGGCCGAGGCGCGTCGGCTCGCCGGGCGGGAAGGCGTCCGGAACGCCCGGTTCGAGCAGGCCGACGCGCAGGTCCACGCGTTCCCGGCGGCCGGGTTTGACGTGGCCATCTCCGGCTTCGGGGTGATGTTCTTCGCCGACCCGCACGCGGCGTTCGCCAACATCGCAGCCGCGCTGCGGCCCGGCGGGCGGCTGGCCTTCTTGTGCTGGCAGGAGATGACAGCCAACGAGTGGCTGACGGTCCCGTTCGCAGCCGTGGCCGCGCACGTCACCCTGCCCGAGCTGCCCGCAGCGGATGAGCCGGGCCCGTTCTCCCTGGCCGACCCGCGGCGCATCCGCGCCATGCTGGCCGGTGCCGGGTTCGGCCGCATCGGCATCGAGCCAGTGGACGGGGACCGGTGGATGGGCGCCGACGTCGACGACGTCATCGGCTACTACACCGGGATGCCGTTCGCCCGGCAGCTGATCGCCGCCAGCGACGAGCACACCAAGGAGGCGGTCCTCAGTGCGATGCGCCAGGCGCTGCGCCCCCGCCAGCGCGCCGAGGGCGTGGTGCTGGGGTCGGCCGCCTGGCTGGTCACCGCCGCTCGGTGACCCACCCCTGGGGGCCACGCGTGCCCGGCTATGCGGTCGCCGCCCCGGCGAGGCCGGGGTCGTATCCCATCCCGGTCATGACGGCGCGGATGTGCGCGCGGTAGAGCAGGCCGGTGTCGGCGACCAGAGCGGTGAGGCTGCCGAAGATCTCGGCGGACAGGTAGCCGAGCACCGAGGCCCAGGCGGTCAGGATGATCCCGGCCAGCCGCGGCTCGTAGTCGTGCGCCTGGCCGGCGAGGATGCTGGCCCACAGCGGGCCGGTCTGGATGCCTGCCGGGATGGCCGAGCGGTCCGGGTCGGCGGCCCCGGCCTGGATGGCCGCGGCGTACACCCCGAGCGCGGTGGTGATGGTGCGGGCCGCGGCGGGCCCGGTCGCCTGCACCGGTGCCTGGTAGCCGGGGACCGGGGTGCCGTGGGTGAGGGCGAACTCGGCCGGGTTGGCCAGCGACCACTCCCGGTAGGCATAGCACAGGGCGGCCCACCGCCCGGCATGGTCGCCCGGCGGGCAGGCGTCCACGGCGGCGGCCACGGCGCCGGCGACCGCGGCGTAGGCGTCGGCGAGCAGTTCGCTGATCAGGTCGGCCTGGCTGGGGAAGTAGCGGAACAGGGCCGATGATGCGGTGCCCATCTCGCGGGCGATCGCCCGCAGGTTGACCGCGCCCGTGCCGCCGCCGGCGAGCTGCGCGCGGGCTAGGGCCTTGATCTCGGCGACGGTCGCCTGCCGCTGCCGGGCCCGGCGGGTCGCGGGTGGAGAAACGCTCACGCTGCCAGCATGCCACCGAACTGTGATCGATGCAAACTTTGCGAGCACTGCTCTTGACATGAGCGTCTCTCACGTGTCATTCTCCGAAGAGAAGAGATCGACGCTCTCGACATGAGCGGCGATCCGGAACCGGAAGGGGCTTCCGATGGCACACGACATGGGCGGCGCGGTGATGATCACCGCAATGATCGTCATGATGCTCGCCATGGGCGGGTTTTCCCTGGCGTTCCTGGCCCGGGCGGTTCCCGCCGGGTGGCGGGAGCGCATCCGGCACGCGATCCGCCGGCCGGCGAGGCTGCCCGCCGCCAGCAAGGAGGGCGCGCGATGACCGCCACCGCCGGGCGCGCCGAGGTGATCGTGATCGGCGGCGGCCAGGCCGGGCTGACCGCCGGCTACTACCTGGCCCAGGCCGGGATCCCGTTCCTGATCCTCGACGCCGGGACGCGGGCTGGGGATGCCTGGAGGCAGCGATGGGACGCGCTGGAGCTGTTCACCCCCGCCCGCTACAGCAGCCTGCCCGGCCTCCCGTTGCCCGGCGACCCGCGGCATTACCCCGGCAAGGACGAGGCCGCCGACTACATGGCCGGCTACGCCCGCGCCTTCGCCCTGCCCATCCGCTACGGCACCCGGGCCACCGCGCTAGACCGCGCCGCTGGCGGTTACCGGCTGGACACTGATTCCGGTACGTACGAGGCGGCGCAGGTGATCGTGGCCACCGGCGCCTACCAGGTTCCCTGGACCCCGCCGCTCGCGGCCAAGCTCAGCGGCGAGGTCACCCAGTTGCACAGCGCCGCCTACCGCAACCCTGGCCAGGTCCCAGGCGACGAGGTGCTGGTGGTCGGGGCGGCCAACTCGGGCGCCCAGATCGCCGCCGACCTCGCCGGAACCCACCGCGTCTGGCTGTCCGGGGGCGCGCCGATCCGGCGGCTGCCGCGGCGTATCCTCGGCATCCCCATCCACTCACTCGGCGACCACCTCGGGCTGATCCCCGCCCCGTTCGATACCTGGCGGGGCCGCACCCAGCGCAGCGACCTGCTGGTCGGCGCCAGCCTGCGCCAGCTCGCCCGGCGCCACGGCATCCAGCTCCTCGGCCGCGCCACCGGCGCCGCTGGGCGGACCATCCGGTTTGCCAGCGGCCATGAACTCGACGTGGACACCGTGGTGTGGGCAACCGGCTACCGCCCGGACTACTCCTGGATCCGCCCACCGGCCCTCGGCCCAGACGGCCTTCCCCGGCACCAGCGCGGCGTCACAGAGTCTCCCGGGCTGTACTTCCTGGGCATGCACAACCAGTACTCGCGCGGCTCCTCGCTCATCTACTGGGTCCGTCACGACGCCGCCTACATCGTGGATCAGGTCCAGCAGCGCAGGGCCGGGACCGCAACCAGTGCCGGGAGCGCCGATGGCGGCGGGGAAGATCCTGCATACCCCACTGCCCGGTCAGACCCCCGGCTCGTGATGTCCGGGGACACCGCGGGCCGAGGGTGAGGAAGCCGTGATGCTCGATGTGGTGATCGCGGGCGGCGGCCCGGCCGGGCTGAACGCCGCGCTGATGCTGGGCCGAGCCGGCCGGACGGTGCTGCTGGCCGACGACGGCCAGCCTCGCAACAGCACCTCGGCGGCCGTGCACGGGTTCCTGTCCCGTGACGGTGCCAGTCCCGCCGAGCTGCGCCGGATCGCGCGCGGCGAGCTGGACCGCTACCCCAGCGTCCAGGTCCGCGACACCACCATCACAACAGCCACGCCAGCACCCGCACATGCAGTCACCGAACACCGATCCCAGGCAATCGGCTGCCCTCAACCGGGCCGGGTCAGGACAGCGCGAGCCGCGTGGCTACCTGGCGCATCAGCGGGCGAGCCTGGTGACTCCTTGCACGCTGCAGGCGAACAGCCATAGTGGAAGCCCTGAGTTCAGGGGCTGGGGTGGGAGCGTTTGAGGGCGCGCAGCCCGGCGAGGCCGATGGAGCCTGCGAGCAGGAACAGGGTGCCGCCGAGCAGGTAGACGGCCTGGATGCCGAGGGCGTCGGCGGCCAGGCCGCCCAGCCCGAGGGAGATCAGGCGGCCGGTTTGCCAGATCATGTCGTAGCCAGCGAACACCCGGCCGCGTTTGTTGCTGGGCACTTCGGCTTGCAGCAGCGAGTTGTAGGTGACCATGCCGGTGGAGGTGCCCACTCCGTACAGGCCGAGGGCAGCCATGGCCACGGGCAGGCTGCGGGTGGCGGCGAGGATGAGGTCGGTCAGGCCGCGCAGCAGGTAGGGGCCGAACACCAGCGCCGGGCGGCGGGGGTTGCTGGTCAGCCGGGTGAGCAGCAGGGGCCGAGGGCGGCGCCGCCGCCGATCGCGCCGAGCAGTAGCCCGAACCCGCCGGGCCGGCGCGCAGCTGGCGTTCGACGAGGATGACCAGCAGCGCGCTGGTCGCCCCGGCGGACAGGGCAGCCAGCAGCTGGACGGCGGCGAGCAGCCGCAGCAGCCGGCCGGCGATGAGCATACGGGCGCCGTCGCGGATGTGTCCCGCCCACGAGCCGGTGGCCGCCGGCGGCGCGGCCCGGCGGGGCGGAGCCGGGCAAGGATGGCCGCGGACACGGCGAAGCTGGCAGCGTTGACCCAGAACGCCGGGGCCACGCCGAACGCGGCGACCATCGCGCCCCCCGCCGGGGCGAGCGCGATCTGGGAGATGACCGCAGCCGACCACAGGCCGTTGTTGGCGGCGATCAGCTCGTCTTCGCCCACGATGGCCGGCAGCACCGACGCGGAGGCGGGATTGAAGAACACCCGTTCCTGCCGACAGCCCGAACGCGATGGCATAGACCGCCGCGAGATGGTGATCAACGAGCGGCAAGACCGCGGCCAGGGCGGTACGCCACAGGTCCGCGGCGACCATGACGCGAATGCGGGGCAGCCGGTCCACCACGGCACCGGCGACAGGGGCGAGCAGCACCGGCACGATCTCCGCGATGACCGCGCCGCTGACCCCAGCACCCGAGCCGGTCAACCGGAACACCAGCACGACCACGGCGACGGTGTTCACCGTGTCACCCCACCGGGAGATGGTCTGCGCAGCGAACAGGCGCCGGTAACCGCTGCTGGCCAGCACCGACCGCAGCCCGGGCCGTCCCCTAGTGGTCATGTGATCATCGTGCGTCCTGTGTACAGATAACGTCGGGCCGGAACGGGCGGCGGTGCTTAGATCCCTGGGAGCGGCGGGGCCAGACCTGCCGATCCGGCGGGTGCGTGAGCCCGGCACTGGCAAGCCGGGTGGCGGGGGCTGCCGCGCGGAGCGGCCGGCACCGCGCTGGTCATAACGGACGACGTGGCAACGTCCGGCCAGCGCGGCGAACTGGCCGTCCCGCATCCGGGCGGGTGCTACAGGTCGAGCTGCTCCAGGCCCGCCAGGTAGGCCTCGCTGTAGGTGGGGAACTGGGCGACCTGGTCGAGCAAGGTGGCGATCGGGATCTGGGTCCGGATGGCAAGAGCGGCCTGGTGAATCCACTCGCTGGCCAGCGGCGCCACCGCCCAGGCCCCGACCAGGACACGGCGGTGCCGGTCGGCGAGCAGCCCCAGGGTGCCGCGTGGGTCACGCTCGTAGGTCCACGGCCGGCCGATCGCGTCGGCCAGCGCGACCTCGGCCGTCACCACCTCGATCCCGCGGTCGCGGGCCTGGCGGCTGGTGTAGCCGGTGGCGGCGATCTCGGGGTCGGCGAACACCACCCGGGGGATCCCGTGGTAGGAGGCGGCCCGGTCGCGGCCGAGGATGTTATCGGCCACCACCCGGCCCTGGTACGTGGCCACATGGGTGAACAGCGCCACCCCGGTGACGTCCCCCAGCGCCCACAGGCCCTCCCCGGCCTGGCAACGATCGTCGACGGCGATCCCGCCGCGCCCGGTCAGCGTCACCCCGGCGGCGTCCAGGCCGAGCCCGGCGGTGGCGGGGCGCCGTCCGGCGCCCAGGATCACCACATCGGCCTCCGTCTCGGTGCCGTCGTCGAGGGTGAGGACCGCGCCGCCGCCGACGGGCCGGGCCCGGGCCGCGGTGCGCCCGGTATGGACGGTGACGCCCTCGGCTGCCAGCGCGTCGCGGGCCAGCTCGCCGACCCGGGGATCCTCGCGGTCGATCAGCCGGCCCGCGCGCTGGACGACGGTGACCCGCGAGCCCATCCGGGCGTAAAACAGGCCGAGCTCGACCCCGACCGCGCTACCGCCGATCAGCAGCACCTGGCCGGGAATATCACGGACCGCGGTGGCCTCCCGGTTGGTCCACACCGGCACCCGGTCAAGGCCGTCGATCGCGGGGCGCAGCGGCTGCGACCCGGTCGCGATAAGCACATGCTCGGCTTCCAGGAGTTCCCCGTTCGCCTCCACCTTGCCCGGGCCGGCCAGCCGCGCCTCGCCCTTGATCACCGTGGCGCCAGCCTGCTCGTAGCCGCGGACCTGGGCAGCGTCATCGAGGTGGCGGACCATGTAGTCCCGGTAGCCCCGCAGCTCCGGCCAGTCCAGGCCAGGCGTGGCCACCCCCGCCGCCCTGGCCGCCTCGGCCTTTGCCTCCGGGGCACGCAGCAGCGTCTTGGACGGGATGCACGCCCAGTACGCGCACTCGCCGCCGATCAGCTCCCGCTCCACCACCGCCACCCGCTTCCCGGCCTGGAGCAGCCGCCACGCAGCGGCCTCCCCGCCCGGGCCCATCCCGATGACGATCACATCGAACCGGTCCACCCCCCGCACCTCCCTGACCTCGTAGCCGTCACGGCCTCCGAATCACTCGCCCGGCGGGGCATCTGCGGGCCGCGCCGCGCTGGCAGCGGACACTGCAAGCTCGCCCTCACGGGCCGCCGGACCCCTCAGCCCCGGATGCCAGAAGCGAATCCGTGGCACTGTCACGGCCGCGCCGCGGCCCAGCCCGGCCGCCCCCCGGCACGCCTGACGGCCTCATCGCCGCGGCCGGCGGCCGGGCCGGCACCCCGGCGCATGGGCCCGCCTGCTCAGCCGGCGCGCGGCATGCCCGCCTGCGGCGCCGGATGGCCAGCACCGCCCCGGCCAGCAGCACCGCGCCTGCCAGACCGATCCCGCCCCAGGCCAGCGCCCCGGCTGCGGCCAGGGCCGCGATCAGCAGCGGCCCGCCGCAGCATGCGAGCGGGACCAGCAGCAGCCACAGCCCGCCCAGGCCAGAACCTTCCCGTCTCCCGCCGACGGGCCGACCGCCGCCCGCGACGGGCTGCTGGCCGTAGTCGTTCATGCCGGCCTCCTTCGCGTGACACGCCGCGTTCAGGCGGCGCAGCACGACAGGCGGGCAACGTCGCGGGTGAAGGCCTGGGCGGCGAGCTTGAGCGATTCGGCGGTGGTCAGGTAGGGGTGGAAGGTGGCGCCCAGCTCGGCGGCAGTGATGTGGTGGCGGACGGCCAGCACCGCGGACTGGATCACGTCCCCGGCCCCGTCGCCGACCACCGACGCGCCCAGCAGGACGCCGGTGGCGGCGTCGGCGACCAGCTTGGTCACCCCGGCTGTGTCGTGGTTGACCAGGGCGCGGGGCACCGCGCTGGCGGGCAGCACCGAGGTGGTGACCTGGTAGCCGGCCGCTTCGGCCTGGGCCTCGGTGAGCCCGGCGCCGGCCGCCGGGGGGGTGGTGAAGATGACCCGGGGCAGGCCGGCCAGATCGGCCGCGCGGTCTTCGCCGAGCAGGGCGTTGGCGGCCGCCAGCGCGCCGTGGTAGGCGGCGACGTAGACGAACTGGGGGGCGCCGGTGACGTCCCCGGCCGCCCACACCCGCGGGTTCGCTGTCCGCAGCCGCTCATCGGTCACGACCGCGCCGCGGGTGTCGGTGGCCACCCCGGCAGCGTCCAGGCCCAGCCCGGCGGTGTTGGGCCGACGCCTGGTGGCGACGAGGATCTCGTCGGCGTCGATCACGGTCTCGGTGCCGTCCACGCTGGCGCGGACGCGGCGCGCGTCGCCGTCTCGTTCCACCGCCAGGACCTGGGCGGGGGCGTGGATGGTGGCTCCCTGGCCGCGCAGTACCTCCGTCAGGGCCAGGGATACTTCCGGTTCCTCGAACGGGGCGATCCGGTCGGCCACCTCCAGGAAGGTGACCGCCGAGCCCAGGTGGCCGAAGAACTGGCCGAGTTCCAGGCCGACCGCGCTGGCGCCGATGACCGCCAGGCGGGCCGGGACGGCCTTGAGGTCCAGGGCGGTGGTGCTGGTCAGGTACCCGGCTTCGGCTAGCCCGGGGATGGGCGGGGCCGCGGGGGAGGCGCCGGTGGCGATCAGCACCGCGCCGGGCCGGATCACCCGGCCGGCCACCTCGACGGTGTCCGGGCCGGTGAAGGCGGCGTGGCCGGGGAGGACCTCGAACCCGTAGGCGCCCACCAGGCCGGAATATTTCTCCTGGCGCAGGGCGGCCACCAGCTCGTCTTTCTGGGCGACCAGCGCGGCGAGATCGACTGGGCCGGCCGAGGTGGTGATCCCGGCGAACCGGGGGTGGCCGGCCGCCCAGTAGGCGGCTCCGGCCGCCAGCAGCGCCTTGGACGGGATACAGCCGACGTTCACGCACGTCCCGCCGAGCGTGCCGGCCTCGGCCAGGGCCACCCGGTACCCGGCGTCCCGGCCCCGGATCGCCGCGGCGAACGCGGCCGATCCCGCGCCCAGCACCAGCAGGTCATAGTCCCCGTCCCCGGTGCCGGGCGCGGCGGGGGCGCCGGGTGATTCCGCCCGCAGCGTCCCGGGCGTGTACCCGGCCTGAGTCACGGCAGCCCGCAGCCCCGCCTCATCCACGCCCCAGGGCAGGGCGAAACGCGCCACGCCGAGGCGGAAATCAGCCGACGCCTGCTCGGCCCCGGCCCGCTCCAGCGCCGCGGCGACATGATGCTCGCAGCCGGTGCAGGTCATGCCGGCCACCTCCAGGGTGGCGCGGCGAGTCGTCCCGGTCATCGGGGGCTCCTCACCCTCGCTCAGGTCCTGACCATCACGGTAGACCTTCCCCTTTGCTGGAAGGTCAAGTGCTGAGACCAGCGCCAGGCAGGCCTCAACCGACGATGATCGAGCAGTACCCGCGGCAGTCGGCCGGGTCCTGCTCCGCGGCACGGGCAGCCAGCACCACCAGCTGGTCCCGGGCCCGGGTGAGCTCAGCCAGCCGGGCCTCCACCTCGCCCAGGCGCCGGGCGATCAGGCCGGTGACATGAACGCAGGGCGGCTGACCGCTGTCACGGATGTCCAGCACCTGGCGGATGTGCTCCAGGGTGAGCCCGGCGGCCTGGGCATGCCGGATGAACGCCACGCGCTCCAGGATGGCCGGGCCGTAGTCGCGGTACCCGGCCGGGGTGCGGCCAGGTGGCGGCAGCAGGCGCTGCTCTTCCCAGAACCGGATCGTCTTGGCCGGCACCCCGGCCCGGCCCGCCACCTCGCCGATCCGCATCGCGTTTCTCCTTGACATTCCCGCTTGCTGGAAGGTTTACCCTAGCAGGCGGACCGGCGACCAGAAGAACCCGGGCCAGCGACTGCCCAAGAGCCTGCGCCTGGCCGCCCAGGCGTTCAGCCGCGACGTGTCGAAGCCGTCGTGCTGCGCGGCCTGACCAAGAACGACAGGAGAACCCATGACTGACCTCTCCGATCTCACCCGATTCACCAGCGGCAGCATCGCCGGCCGGGCCGAACGCCTGCCCGGCCCGCTGCGCGACCTGCACCGCGCCGTGCTGCGCCGCTTCCTGGCCACCGGCGCGCCGCCCGCGGCGCGGTGGCTGCGGCAGGCCGCAGCCGACGCGGGGATGGGCACCTCGGCCGTGGACGAACTGGCCGCCGCCGACGCCGTGCACGTAGTGAACGGGGTGGTGGCCGTCGCCTACCCGTTCTCCGGCACCCCCACCCCGCACCGGGTCGCGCTGGACGGCCTGCCCGCGGTGTACGCGATGTGCGCCATCGACGCGCTCGGCCTGCCCGCCATGACCGGCCGCGACGGCCAGATCACCTCCACCGACCCGCACGACGGCACCCCTATTGTCGTAGCGGTCCGTGGCGGCACCTGGTCCTGGTCTCCGGCCACGGCGGTCGTCGTCGCCGGACGGACCGCCGACTGCGGCACCGACTGCGGCTCGTTCGAGGCGATGTGCCCGAACACCGTTTTCCACGCCAGCCCCGAGTCCGCGCGTGCCTACCTGGCCGGCCACGGCGGCCTTGACGCCGAGATCCTCGGCCAGGACACCGCCATCGAGTACGGCCGCCTCAACTTCGGCGCCCTGCTCACCGGCCCGGCCTGACCCGCTCGGAGGAACAAGCAATGCTCACCCAACGGCAGAAGACCCTGGACGAGCTGGCCGAGGCGGTCGCCGCCGCCCTCGGTGAGCTCGACCCGGCCGGGCAGCGGCTGGCCATCGCCTTGTACCGGCTCCTCGCCGCCGGCCGGCCCGTCGCGGCTGCCGACTTGGCCAGGGCCACCGGGCTTCCCCAGCCCGAGGTGGCCGAGACCCTCGGCCGCTGGCCTGCCGTGTTCACCGACGGCCAGGGCCGGGTGACCGGGTTCTGGGGCCTGGCGATCAGCGAGCTGTCTCCGGCGCACCGGTACGAGTCCGGCGGGAAGGTCCTGTATGCGTGGTGCGCCTGCGACACTCTGTTCCTGCCCGCCCGGCTCGGGCAGGCGGCGCACGTGACCTCTGCCTGCCCGGTCACCGGCGAGCTGATCACGCTCACCGTCACCCCGGGACGGCGTCACCGGGACCTCTCACCCGCAGGCGGTCGTGTCGTTCCTGATGCCCGACGGGCCCTTCGACTCCGGCGTGATCGAGAGCTTCTGCCATTTTGTGCACTCCTTCGCCAGCAGGCAGGCCGGCGACCAGTGGGTGGCCGGGCATCCCGGCACCTTCCTGCTCACGCTCGGCGAGGCGGCCGACCTCGCGGCACGCGGCAACCAGCGGATGTTCCCCGACGTCCTGGGCGCACGCTGACGGCCGGGACAGTCACGCAGCTGGACCGCGGGGCGCGCAGGTGCCCAACCCTCATTCAAGGAGAATCGCCGATGCTAGAACCCCTCTTCGACGCAGAACTCGACTACCAGCCCGGCATGCCACCGCTGACCAGCGAGGGCGACGGGGCCCTCATCGGCAGCGGCGACGGCGCGGTCCGCGGGCCGAAGCTGACCGGCACGCTCGAATGGACCTTGTTCGAACAGCCCGGCAGCACCATGTGCGCGATGGCACCGGTGGCCGCGATCACCACCGGCGACGGTGCCCGCATCCGGTTCGAGGGCCGCGGCTACGGCATCCGCCGCAGTCAAGGCGACCCGACCTGGCGGGTCGCGGCGACCCTCTACTTCACCACCGACGACAGCCGCTACTCCTGGCTCGATGGCGCGCTGGCTCTGTGGGAAGGCGAGTTCAACGAGATCACCCACCACGCCCGGTACAGCGCCTTCATTTAAGCCGGCCGGCGCGAGCGCGCCGGTGGACGGCGCGCTCCTGGAGTGGCGCCGGCCGGCTCCCCGCCGCCGCAGGCTGGAACAGCCCGGCAGTACGCCGGGGATCTGGGAGAAACCGCAGAGCCGGGCGGTCACCCGCTGCCGGATGCGTGCAGGCGGAGGGGAAATGCGTGGTGCGGGGCGCATGGCCGGGGTTTCGCTGCGGCCGTGGCGAAACGCAACCGCCGGGGGCGCCAGCCCGCGCCCGATCCGGGCGTGCTGCTCGCCCAGCTTCGTTCTGCGGATGAACAGGTGCGGGTGACGGCGCTGCACCGGGTCTGCCCGCGCGGGGCCGGCTTCGTGGTGTATGAGCGGTTCCGCGGCGAGGTGAAGCGGCTGCAGAAGGACCCGAGCCCGCGGGTGCGGGCCGCGGCGCTGCATGCTGAGCAGGACGCGTGCCTGATCGAGGAGCTGGACGCCAGGCTGGACCGGGCCGGGGAGCAGGGCTGGCGGTACAGCGACCCGGGCTGGGTGCGGGCGCACCGCCGGCGTCAGGCGACCCGGTACTGGCTGCCGCTGTGACCGCGGCGGGTGCGGTTATTTGCGGTGGCTGGCGGTGAGGCCGAGCAGCACGCCCAGTTCGGGCGGCAGCCACTGCGGGCACAGCAGCAGCCCGGTGAGCCGCTTGTGGCCTTCGATGACGATCAGGTTCGCCGGGCCGGGCTCGCCGAGCAAGATGATGGGCGGGGGCAGTTTCCCGTCCCGCAGGTTCTCGGCGACCTGCCGGTAGATCGTCCCAGGCGGCATGTCCTGCCACGGGCCGAGCCTGCGGGCGCCGTCGGCGGCCAGCCGGGTGCCGCCGGAGAAATCGGTCCAGTACGGGTAGTCAATGTATTGGACGGTGGCCAGCTCGGCCGGGGTCAGCGCGGCGTGATGCCAGGTCACGTCGGCGGGCATGCCGGTGAACACGTCGCCGGACGGGTAGTGCCGGTAGGCGGCCAGGACCTGCCGCCGTATGGCGTTGGCGGCCTCGTCGCTGGTGTCGGGCTGGCCGGCGATGCCGCGGGGCTGTCCCAGCCGGGCGAGAATCTGCCTGATCCGCGGGCCGTAACGCTCGGAGGTGACCTCGGCGGCGAGGAAGACCGCGACCATGTCATCTTCGGACGCTGCCCGCAGCAGGCGCATCCCCCATTGTGCGGCGCGGGTGCCCGGGACCGCGACCGGATAATCAGTTGCGCCTGCCGGCGCCGCCGGCTGATGGTGAGGTCATGCTCAGCGAGCAGGCCCGGGCGGAGTTCGCCGAGCGCGGCGTCGTGTGGCTGCGCGGCGCGTTCAGCCCCGGTGAGGCGGCCGGGATGCGCCGCCGGGTGTGGGCCCGGCTGGCCAGGCTCGGCGCCACCGAACATGACCCGGCCACCTGGGCCTCGGCGGATGTCACCGGGCTGAGCAAGGCGATCAAGCGGGACAGGGTGTTCGCCGCGCTCGGCTCCCCCGTGGTCCGCGGCGCCGTCGATGACCTGCTGGGCCCCGGCGCGTGGGACCCGCCGCGGGAGTGGGGCACGATCATGTTCACCTTCCCCAGCCATGCGCAGTCCTGGGTGCTGCCCGCGCGGAGCTGGCATACCGACTACGGTGGGACCTTGACCCCGAACCGCTGCACGGGGTCAAGGTCTTCGCGTTCATCGCCGAGGTCCGCCCGCGCGGCGGCGGCACCCTGGTGATCACCGGGTCGCACCGCGTGGTGGCCCGGTTCGCCGCGTCGCTGCCGGCACGGCAGCCCTATGAGGGGCACCTGCTGGGCCGGTACCTGCGGCGCGACGACTGGTTCCGCTCGCTGTCCCGGCCCGGCGACGATGATCCTGGCCGGGCGGCCCGGTTCATGGACCGCGACCACGACGCCGGCGGCATCCCGGTGCGGATCGCCGAGCTGACCGGCCAGCCCGGAGACGTGGTGCTCACCCACCCGTGGGTGCTGCACTCCTGGTCATACAACACTGCCAGCTACCCACGGATGATGATGACCAAGAACCTCTACCGCCGCGGCCTCGGAACCGCCGGTCGCTGAGATGACACGGCCGGTCCCGCCCGGCCTGGGCGGTGTCCCGGAGACCGGCTGCTGGCCCGGCACCGCGCCGGCGTGGGCGCCGCGGCTGGGAATCACACCCAGGCAGGTGCTGGCGGCGGTGTTCGGCGGGAGCGACGGCACCGTCCTGACCGGCCAGATGAGCGAGGACGGCTGGTGGCGGGAGGTCCGCCGCCGGCTGAGCATCAGCCGACGGCGCTCAGCAGCCTGCGGGCTGACATCGCGGCGCGGTGGCGGTGGGACAAGCAGCTCCTGGCCCGCCTCGGCAGGGTCCAGGGCCGGGCGCGGACCGCCATCGTCTCCAGCGCCTGGCCGCATGCCCGGGCCCGGCTGGCGGCCGACGGCGTGGCCGGTCTGGCCGACGCCGTGGTGCTGTCCTGTGAGGCAGGCGTCGCCAAGCCGGACCGCCGCATCTTCGGGCTGGCACTGGCCCCGAGTGGGCACCGAACCCGGCAGTGCCCTATTCATCGATGACACACACCCAGCCACGTCACAGCGGCACAGGCACTCGGCATCGCCGACCATGTCCACGCCGATACAAGGACGACCGAGGCTGCCATCGAGTCCCTTGCCGGAGCGGCGTAAGCGGCCACGAGTACAACCCGGGACAGAATCGGGTCAGGCCGGACCCTGCTGCCGGGCAGCTAGCCGCGACTGCCGTCGGCCGCGAAGGTCCTCCAGGCGCGCACGCCATGCGGGGTCGCGCTGGCGCGGCGACAGCGGCAGCTGCTTGCCCATGAACCCGCCCTCATGACGCCCGCGGTAGCCCATGCTCACAAAGAACTGCCGCTCAGCCCCGCGCGGCCCGCCGAGGATGATCCCGGTGACGCCCAGACCAGCGGCGCCTTGCTCGATCCGCTGGATGAGGCGCCGCTCCAGTCCCAGCCCACGGTAGGGCGGCTGCACGGCCACGTTACGCAAGGTCGCCGTCGTGCATGCTGGTGTCGAGTCGGTGCGGAACGCGAACCCGGCGCCGATCAGCTGCCCGTCCAGCTCCGCGGCCAGCATCAGCGGCCGGTCGGCGGGGAGCCGGCGAGCCAGCTGCAGGAAGTAGCGGTCCTGCTCCAGCGCCAGTGCCCGGCGGGCGCCGATCAGCTCGAAGGCCCGCGCCAGCTCACGGGGCGAGGCCACCGGGCGGATCACCACCGCGACGCTCCGCCGCAGCCGGGCCCAGGAGGCGAACCCGTACTGGCGGGCGATGATCAGCTGGGCATCGGCCAGCGAGAACCCGGCCAGGCCCGGGGATTCCCCGGTGACGGCGGCCGGCCTGGGGTGGAACTCGCCCACCGTCGCGAGCGCATCCGGGCCGCCCGCGCGGACCCGGCGCTGCAGGGCCCGGGCCTGGTTCTTCAGGTGCTCCAGGCTCGGCTCAGGTGGAAGATCATGTACCGCCACGATGGCCTCCTTTCCGCTGCCTGGCGTCCGCATGCCAGGGCCGGAAGGGAGACTGATCGCAAGGGGTGGTGACGCGAAGGCGGGTGGGCTGCGCCCTTCCCGCGGACCGGCGGCGCCCCGCGCGCCGCACCCAACTCTATGCCCCGGCCCTCCGCCGGGCCACCGGATAACGACGCGCTGGGCAAGCCGGCGAAGCGCCCGGTGTGATGACCGGCCCGGGATCTCACCGCGCGGCCCGCCGGGGCGCACATCCGGTTCGGCCCGGGTTTGCTGTGGCTGATCCCGCTGTTCGCGGTCATGGTCGCAACCGGCCTGGCGTTCGCGTTCGCGATCGCCGGGGCGGCGCGGTCGCCGGAGGCGGCGAACGCGGTCAGCGCGCTGGCCGGGCTGCCGCTGGGGTTCCTGATCGGCAGCACCTACCCCCGCCAGGCACTCCCCGCAGACCTGCCGCAGATCACCGGCTACCTGCCGTTCAGCCCCCTCGTCCAGGCCGTCCGCGGCATCGCCCTCGGCCAGGCGCCGATCACCCACTACGGCCAGCAGATCCTGATCGGCCTGGGCTGGCTGCTTGCCGCCCTCGTCCTGGCCGTCCGCCTGTACCGGCTCACCGAAGAATAAGGGGACCAAGAACGATGCACGTCCGGCGCGCGATACCCGCCGACGCCAGCGCCATCCGCGCCCTGGCCGGCGACGCGACCGCCCAGATCTACGACCAGGTGCAAGCCAGTGGTGCATGGCTGCCCGCCCTCTCCCTCGTCGCGCTCGGCCCAGACGGGCAGATCGCCGGCCACGTAGCCGGGACCCGCGGCAGCCTGGGACCGGCGCCCGCCCTGGCGCTCGCCCCGCCAGCCGTGCACCCCGGTCTGCGCGGCCACGGGGTCGGCACCGCCCTCATGCACGCCATACTCGGCGCAGCCGACGCACTCGGCGAGCCGCTAGCAGCCATCACCGGCAACCCGGCCAGCTACTACACCCGGTTCGGCTTCCAGCCCGCCGCCGAACTCGGCATCGACCCGCCCAAGCCGGACTGGGAGCGCTACTTCCTGGTCCGCCCGCTCACCGGGTACACCCCCGCCCTGCATGGCACCTTCAGCTACCCGCGGCCGTTCATCAGCGGATAACAGGCCGGGCCCTGCCGTGCAGCTGGCAGCCGTGCTCCCGGCGACGCCGGGGTCGCGGGCTCTTGCCCGGGCCGTATTGGCTGGCTACCGTGGGGCTGAGCCGCCAGACGAAGGGACATGGCTGTTAGAGCCTAGCCGCCCCGGATGAGGCGAGCCGGTCACGGCGTGGCCCTCGCCGGGTTCAGTATGCCTTCCTGATCCCGCGCATCACCCCGCTTCGGCGTGCCGGCATCTGGTACCTGCGGCCACCTGCCCGTGCTCCGTGCGACTGGGTCTGCACCGTCAGGCACATCAGCGCAGCGAGCATGGAGGCGAAATCAGCGTGGACAAGTATGAGCTTGTCGAGCGGTATGAGGCGCTCGGCGACGAGGACGACTTCCTGGCGGCCAGGCGGCTGTTCGAAGCCGAACTGACCGGGCGGTCCAGCGCGCTGGACCGCCGCCAGTATGGCTACCTGCTGGAATGCCACGGGCGCCGCGCGCTGCGGCGGGCGGTGGACCAGTACGAGCAGGCGATGGCGCTCGACCCGGACCAGGACAAGGTTCAGTACCAGTGGATGCAGGCCAAGGCCGCGCTGGGCGAGCCGGACGACGCGATCAGCCGCTACCGCAACCGGGTCGCCGGCTCACCCGGAGACGTGCGCTGGCTGCGCCTCCTGTCCACCGCCTACCTGAAGGCACGCGACTTCGGCGCGGCGGGCGACGTCATCGCCACCGGGCTGCAGCTGGCGCCCGATGACCCGAAGCTGACCTACGACCGGGGTGAGGTGAAGGCCGCCCGGGGCGACCCGCAGGGAGCACTGGCCGACTGGCGCCGCGCGCACGAGCTCGATCCGGAAGACTTCGGCCCGGTGTATATGAGCGCGTTCCTGCTCGAGCATCAGGGCCGGCTGGCCGAGGCCATCGGGGCGTGGCGGCACATCCTGGAGTATGCCGACGCCCGCGGCTGGGAACTGACCGCCATATGGCCCAGGCAGGAACTCCAGCGGCTGCAGAAGCTGCTCGACGACCGCCAGCACCCCGGCCGCTGAAGCCCGGTGGGTAATCGCACGTTCGCCCGGGGTTCCGGTATCGCGATCGTCTGCGCCCCGCCCGGTTGGGCTGGCCCGCTGAGCTGCCCAGCGTGCCGCGCCTGAACGGGGCACGGGAACCGGGCTCACGCCATGGCGCGGCCGGAGCGCTATGTTGAGGGTCGTGGCGGATGGGCCGGTGGCGGCGGACGGGGTGCGGATTCCGGTCCGGTCCGGCGGCCAGCAATGGCTGGTGTCGTGGCATCCGCCGCCCGAGCCGCCGGACGGGGTCCCGCATGGCGCCGAGGGCGTCTGCGTGACCCCCGGCGGCGACATCGTCATAATCAGCCCGGACGGCGTGATCTGGGATCTGCCCGCGGGCCGCCCCGAGCCCGGCGAGACCTGGGAGCAGACCCTGCGCCGGGAGATGGACGAGGAAGCATGCGCGACCGTGACCGGGGCACGGCTGCTCGGCTTCACCCGCGGTCAGTGCCGCACCGGCCCCGAAAGCGGGCGGGTGCTGGTCCGGTCGGTGTGGCGAGCCGAGGTCGAGCTGCGCCCGTGGGAGGCGCGCTTCGAGATCGCCGACCGCCGCGTCGTCGCCCCGTCCGCGGTCGCGGATGCGCTGTCGCTCGGCTCGCACCCCTTCGCCGCGATCATCCGGCGCGAGCTGGCCGAAGCCGCGCTGACCACGTAGCCGCGGCAGCGGGCAGGCGTTCAGCCAGCCGGCGAAGCTTGTTCGCCGGGGGCGGGTCACCCAGGACCGGTCCCTGGTCCACGGCGGGCCAGCGGTCCCGCCACCTGCGGGTGGCGATGATGTCCGGGGTGGCCCCGGCGGCCAGCCGCACCCAGGCAGCGCGGCCCGCGAGCCGGGGTAGCGGCGGGCGAGCACCCGGCGCCCCTCGGCAGTGACCGGCTCCTGGATGCCGGTGACCGGCCCTCCACCGTGACGCAACAGGTGGGGGGTGCCTGTGCACACAGGCCAGCGCGGACAGCGCCAGCCACCTGCAAGGCCTGTGGCTGGCGGCTGACCTCCGCGGAGCCGGGCAGGTTCGTCCCGGGCCGCCGGGCGTATCCTGCTCGCATGCACCCGATTTGAACGTGCTGACCTTGCGCCGCTAGCCGTGCCCGACGGCCAGTGGAACGTGGCCGGGCTCCTCCGGCCGGGACGGTCATCATCCCGTCCCGGCAGTCATCCCCCGGAGGAACCTCGATGCTCACCACCGGTCACGTCGACCACTTCGCCACCTTCGGCTTCGCTGTGCTGTGCGGCTTTCTCGCCGACCGTGTCGCCGCGCTGCGCGCCGAGGCCGGTGCCGCGATCCGCGACGCCTACGCCGCCACCAGTGAAGGGGGAAGGGGAGGCGGGCGGGGCGTCATCGACGGGATCAGCGGCCATTACCTGCCCATGGCCGCCCGGCTGACCCCGGTCAGCGCGTCCCTGGTGGCCGACGACCCGCGCCTCATCCACGCCGCCGGACAACTGCTCGGCGGCCCGGTCATCCCCGGATGCCCCGAAGGCGTCCTGTACTTCGCCGAGGCCAGCTGGCACACCGACGACGGCATCGGCGTGCGCGGCGTCAAGTTCGCCGCCTACTTCGGCGAACTCAGCGCCGGTAACGGGGCGCTGCGGCTGGTGCCCGGCTCGCACCACCCGGAGCAGAACGCGAGGCTGGCCGCCTACCGCAACCGCCGGCTGCCCATCCGCGCCGACGCCGAAGCCGCCGCCTGCCAGGCGAGCATCCCCGGATACGTGGCCGCCACCTCCCCCGGTGATGTGATCGCCTTCGACCTGCACACCTGGCATGCCAGCTTCGGCGGCCGGGACCGGCTGGCCTGGACGGCGGTCTACCAGAGCTGCCCGGAAACCGCCGCGGAACGGGACCGGACGCTGCGGTCGGTGCACGACAGCTTCGAGCAGGCGTTCCGCGGCTTCGACCGCGGCCGTTACCCCGTCTGGCGGGACTGGCTCGCCGGCGCCGCCGCGCATCCCCGCCGCGCCGAGGCGATCGGGCGGATGCGGCACGCCGGGGTGCTGGATCTGCCCGGTGCGCGGGACGGCTGGTGACCGGCGGGCACGAGCCTGCCAGGATCAGCCCGGCAGGACGGTCACCCGCGCACGGGTTCTGCGATGACGAGCAGACCAGGCGGCTGTTGCGCTCCCGCCCGCCGCGGCAGGCGCTGGCCTGGGCCGCCGCCTGCCTGGGCGGCCCGGTGCTCTCGGCCCGGGCCCTGCGCGGCGGGATGTCATCGGCGGTGCACCTGCTCACCACCCGCGGCGGCGCGGGGCAGCGGCGGCAGGCGGTGCTGCGCCGCTACGTGCGGCCGGAGCTCAACGCGGAGGAACCAGATATCGCCGAGCGCGAGGCGCGGGCGCTTCGCGTCGCCGGGTCCGCCGGCGTGCCCACGCCGCTGCTGCTCGCGGTCGATCCGGCGGGAGCCGAGGCCGGGGCGCCAGCCGTGCTGATGTCGCGGCTGCCCGGCCGGGTGGACTGGTGGCCCTCGGACACCGGCCGCTGGCTACGGCGGCTGGCCGGGGTCCAGCCGGCCATCCACGCCGCCCCGCTGCCGCCCGCCGGGCTGATCGGGCCGTTCGCCTCCTGCCCGCAGGCCAGCTACCAGCCGCCGCCGTGGGCGCGATACCCACGGGCGTGGGAGCGGGCCGCCGAGATCTACCACCAGCCCGCGCCCGTCATGCCGGAGGTGCTGGTGCACGGCGACTTTCACCCCGGCAACGTGCTGTGGCGATGGGGCAAAGTCTCCGGGGTGGTCGACTGGCAGGCCGCCTGCGCCGGCCCGGCGATCATCGACGTGGCGCACTGCCGGGTGAGCCTGCTGACCTTCGGCACCGAGGAAGCGGAGCGGTTCACCGCCTTGTGGCAGCAGTCGGCCGGTGCCGCCTACCATCCGTGGGCCGACGTGATCACCATCATCGGCTTCCTCGACGACCTGCGCGACGACTGGGGATCCGAGCGGCTCCTGGTCGAGGATATGCTCGCCCGCGCCGTCGCCGAACTCGGCGGGAACAGCCGCTGATCAGACGATCCGGCCGGCCGAAGATACATAGGGGCAGGACGCCGGCGCCCAGGCGCCGCTACGCTCGGGGACCACCCTCGGCTGTAGCGTCGGCCGAGTCTCCGCCGAGGATCTCGTTGCACAGCGCGACGCACTCGGCGCAGATGTACACGCCCGGCCCGGCGACCAGCCGCAGCCCGGTGCCGCCCGGCTTGCCACAGAACGAGCACGCCCCGGCGGCCGCCTTGCCGCGCCTGCGGCGCCGCTGCCTGCCGGGGCTGATGTAGCACTCGAGCTCTTTCTTGATGGCCGCGATGCTGACACCGAGGCTGGCCAGGACCCGGCGGGCCCGCGACCCGGGATCGAGGGCCAGCGCGCCGAGCAGGTGCTCGGTCCCCACGTAAACGCAGCCGCCGCGCCGGGCCAGGGCTTCCGCCCCGCGGATGGCGTCGCGGGCCTCGGCGGACTCCGGCGGCGGCACGTTCCCTGGCTGCCCGGCGCCGGGAAACAGCTCAGCCGACGCGGCGCGCACCGCGTCGGCCCGCACGCCCAGCTTCTCCAGGATCGCCGCCGCGACGCCCTCCTCGAACAGCCCGGCCAGCAGGTGATGCGTGCCTGTCTCGGCCGCCCCGTCCGCGGCGGCTTCCCGGCCCGCCGCCTCCAGGCAGGCCAGCAGCCGGTCCATCGGCTTCAGCCGACCCCGGGGCTTCAGGCCAGCTGCGGCTGGCGTCGCTGCCTGCTGCGCGAACCGCTGCCGCGCGGCCTGCTTCGACACCCCCATCCGCTGGCCGATCTCGGTCCACGAGCACCCGGCGTCACGTGCCTCGGCGACAAAACGGCCGATCAGCGCGTCGCCGCCGGACGCCAGTTCCTCGCCGACGGCGATCGCGGCCTCGACCCGGTCCAGCGGCGCATCCGGCGCCCGCGCCCGGACCGCCGCCATCAGCGCAGCGTCGTCCAGGATCTCCACAGCGACAATCTAAGATTGCCGCCCCCGATCGTCAACCTTAAATTGTCGGATGCCGCCTAGGCAGGGCCGTTGACACAGGCTGTGCCCGGGCACTTATAATGACTGGATGGTCAGTCATTATAGCTGTGAGGGGTGGCAGCGCAGTGAGCTGGCAGTACGGCGGCCCGGACCTGGCCCGGCCGGAGGCCCGGGACACGGTAACGCTGGCCTCTGATGGTGACCGTGACGCTGCCGCCCGGGTGCTGAACGAGGCGTTCGCGGAGGGCAGGCTGACGGCGGGCGAGCACGGCGAGCGGGTGCGCGCCGTGTACGCGGCGCGGACCTGGCGCGAGCTGGCCCAGGTCACCGCCGACCTGCCCGGTGCGGCGCAAGGGGCCGGCCCGGCAGCGACGGGCATGGCTGACGGCCTGGAACGGTGCCTGCTGTGCGCGCTGCTGATCTGCTGCCCGCCGGCCGGGATCGCCTGGCTGCTGGCAGCCTGGCACCGCGCACGCGCTGGCCAGCGTCACGCGGTGACCGCCGCCGACCGGCCCTCTGGTGGCCGTGGCGGCGCGGCGGTGCGGGCCGGGGCGGGGTGGCGTGCCGAAGATCGCTGAGCAGGCGCGGGCGGCACGGCGGCAGCAGATCATCGCCGCCGGGCTGGCCTGCTTCGCCCGCTCGGGGTATCACGCCGCCACGATGGCCGATGTCGCCGCGCAGGCCGGGGTGTCCAAGGGCACCCCCTACCTGTATTTCGCGGGCAAGGAAGAGCTGTTCCTGGCGCTGCACGAGGAGTGGGACTGCGGCGCCGGGCAGCGGGTGGACGCGGCGATCGCCGCACTGCCCGAAGCTGACCGCAACTCGCCGCGGCGGGTCCTGCACGCCGTCGCCGCGGGCATCGCGGCGCACGTGGCCGCCGAGCCGGACACCTGCCGGGTGCTGATGGAGGCCCGGGCCCTCGCCGCGCACGAGCCGGCCATCGCCGCCGCCGTCCGGGCCGCCGACGCCAGGTCCCATCAGCAGCTGGAGGAGCTGATCGCGGCCGGCGTCAGCGCCGGGGAGTGGCCGCAGGGGACGGACCCGGGGCTGGCGGCCCGGCTGTTCACCGCCGGCCTGTACGGGCTGATGGCGCAGTGGCACCTGGCGCCCGGCTCGTTTTCCTGGGACGCCGCCGCGGCCGCCCTGGCCGGCAACCTGGCAGCTGCCGGCGGCGGTGCCGCCGCGCCCGGGCCGGGCCAGCCACCTGACGTTCCTGTTGCATGAGGAGAGCCTCGATGACCCAGGAGACCGGCCCGCAGCCGGGCGGCTGCCGCGCCGAGGGCCTGACCGGCCCGGCCCGGCAGGTACACCAGGCGGTGCTGACCGCGTTTGCCCGGACCGGGCGGCCCCCGGCCCGCGGCGAGCTGGAGCAGCTCGCCCGCAGCCTCGGGGCCAGCCCGGACGCGGTACGGGCCGAGCTCGCAGAGGCCGACGCGATCGCTTTCAGCGCCGACCGGGAGATCCGCGCGGCCTACCCGTTCTCCCCCGTCGCCACCCCGATCCGGGTCAGCTGGGCAGGCAGTCCCGCCGCCTACGCGATGTGCGCGATCGACGCGCTCGGCGTGTCGGCCATGCTTGGCCTTCCGGTCACGATCACCGCGGCCGAACCGGGCACCGGCCGCATCATCACCGTCCACGCCGTCGGCAGCCAGGCGCGCTGGCACCCGCGGACGGCGGTGGTGTTCGCCGGCTCGGCCGGCGATGCCTGCCGCCCAGCGGCGGAACGCGCCTGCCGGTACATCAACTTCTTCGCCAGCCGCCGGGCCGCGCGGGCCTGGGCCCGCCGCCATCCCGAGGTCACCGGCAGGCTGCTCACCCGGCAGGGCGCCCTGGCCATCGGCATCGCCGAATTCGGCACTCTGCTGCAGGCCGCGCCGCGGCCCGGCACGCTGAAAGCGCCAGCCCGGAGTAAATGGTGAAAGCCAGACCTTCGACCCGGGCGGCGTGCGTCAGCAACCCGGCCTTTGCCCGGATCTTCCCCCGGCTCAGCCAGGCCATGGAGGCCGGCGGGATGGCCGCCCGCCGCGAACCGCTGCTGGCCGGGCTGACCGGGCAGGTCATCGAGGTGGGCGCTGGCACCGGGGCCAGCTTCGGCCACTATCCGCCCGCCGTGGACCGGGTGCTTGCGGTGGAGCCAGAACCCCGGCTGCGGCAGATCGCGGCGGCGGCCGCCCGCACCCCGCCGGTACCCGTCACCGTGATAGACGGCCTGGCCGACGCGCTGCCCGTGCCGGATGCCAGCTTCGACGCCGCCGTGGTCACGTTCGTGCTGTGCACCGTCCCCAACCAGGACGCGGCGCTGCGGGAGATCCGCCGCGTGCTCAAGCCCGGCGGCCTGCTGTGCTTCCTCGAACACGTCCGCGCCGACACCGCCAGCCTCGCCCGGATCCAGCGCGCCCTGGACGCCACGGTGTGGCCGCACCTGCTCGGCGGCTGCCACCTCGGCCGTGACACCGCCGCGGCGATCGAGCGGGCCGGCTTCAGCATCGGCCGGCTTGACCGTTTCCTGTTCCCCGAGGCCCGCGCCCCCGTCTCCTTCCACATCACCGGCCAGGCGGCCGTTCGCGCTGATCAGCCCACCTGATCAGCGCCGGGCGGGCGGCTCACCCGCGGTGCTGAGCGCGGCCAAGAGTGCTGGTGCGCGACGGCTGGCTGTACCGCGGCCGGCCCGGGTCGTATACCCTGCGGCTCGCGGTCGGCCGCCGCTGGTCACGCGGCTCAGGCAGCGGCTTGCTGGTATCCCGGGACGAGCCAGCAGCCGGCACCGGAAGCAATAATTGAGTGTGTGCGGTGGCACGCGGCATCCTCCGGCCCCGCGCCCGGACTGTCTTCGATGGCCGCGCCGCAGCTGACGGCGAGGAACTTCATTTCTCCTCCAGGGGACGGCGGTGGGCCGTTTCCTGGCACCCGCCCGCCCACGTTCCGCCGGGCCGTCTCCACGGGGCGAATGCGTTGTGTGTCACCGGCGACGGCCGCGTGGTGCTGATCAGCCCCGATGGGCGGCGCTGGGGCTGGCCCGGCGGCCGCCCCGAGGAAGGAGAGGACGGGGAGCAGACACTGCGGCGCGAGTTGCTGGAGGAAGCCTGCGTCGAAAGTGCTGCGGGCGCAGCTTCTCGGCTTTACCCGGTCAGCATGCCTGCGCGGGCCCCGAGCAGGACTCGGTGCTGGTTCGCAGCACATGGCGGGCCGAGGTCCGCCTGCTGGGCTGGAATCCGGAGCCCAGCATACCGCACCGCCGATTGGTGCCTGCCGCCGCGCTTGGCTGCCATTTGTGGATGGAAGACGGGCTCGAGCCGGTCTACCGGCGGGGCCCCCCTTGAGGCCGGTCTTGCCTGACCGCCGCAGCGAAGAAGCCCCAGGGCGGTCCAGGCGCGTGTACCGAACGGCCGTGTGGCTCACCTTCTTAACCCGATCCGGGCGTAATGGCAGGAAAGCCTGTGAACGCGGGCGCGGCCGAGTGCGTGGGCCGACGTTGCGGGCTGTGGGCCTGCCGGCTGTGATGGTCACGGTGGCAACGGCGTGCCGGGCATCTCGGCGCGGCGCAGCCAAGCGGCCCGGCTTCCCAGGTGCAGCAGCGGAACCCGGGACAGCGGAACATGGCCGACGGGAGCCGCGGCGGGCGGCTGCAGCGGGCCGACGGGGCAAGCCCGTGACAAGAATGCCAGCAGATCTCCGCGCTCGATGATGGTGGTCAGCTCAGCCAGCCCCCGCGCGGCGCCGCGCGCTTCCGCGCGCACGATCAGCCCGTCGCGGCTCGCCCGGCCGAGCTCATCCAGGTCGCAGACCCGGTAGCTGGCCGCGTTCGCCCGCACCAGCACGTCAGCGAACAGGTCAACGGCGAGCACCGCGGTGCCGTGGCGGCGCATCGGGGTCGCGATGTCACAGTTGAACGCGAAGCGGCCACCCGGCTCATCGCCGCCGGTCTCCACGATCTGCCCGGCCAGGTCCGTGGTGAGGTTGATCTTGAACCAGTGCCGCGCGAACGCGTAATGCCACAGCACGACATCCCCGTAGCGGGCGGCGCAGACATAGACGTCACTGCCGAAGCGCAGGACTCCGCCCGGCTCGGCGGTGAACACGCGCACCCCGTCCTCATCGGGGTGAAAGTCGAAGTCCCTGACCGGCCCGGACACCACCCGCCCATCATCCACCGCCCGAGATCACAGGCGGGGAGGCTTGGCAGCAGCTGCCGCCAGGGCGTGCCTGACAGCGGGTGCGCGCCGCGCGGATTGCCCGCCCCGCCCGCCAGCCTGGAACACTGCTGCCGCTCGACCGGGGCCTGGGGAGAACCGCATAGCCGGGCGGCGGCCGGCGGCAGGATGCTGTTCGCGCTCATGCCGAGAGGAAAATACGTGGTGCCGGGCGGCCTGCCGGGCTTACGCTGCGGCCGTGGCGAAGCGGAACCGTCACAGGTGCCGGCCCGCGCCCGACCCGGACGTCCCGCTCGCGCGGCTTCTTTCGTCCGATGAGAGGGTGCGGGTGAGGGCGCTGCACCGGATCTGCCCGTGCGGCGCCGGATTCCTGGTGTATGCGCGCTTCCGCGGCGAGGTGAAGCGGCTGCAGAAGGACCCCGTGCCCGCAGGTGCGAGCCGCTGCGCTGCACGTCGAACAGGACGCATGCCTGATCGAGCAGATGGAAGCCAATCTCGACCGGGCCGCAGAGCAGGCCTGGCGGTGCAGCGACGCGGACTGGGAGCGGGCACACCGCCGGCGTCAGGCGACCGGCTACTGGCTGCCACTGTGACCGCGGCCTGCCGCGGCGCACCCCCCAGCGCCACCCCGGCCCGCTACGCCCTGGGCAGCACGAGGTGAAGGTGATGGCTGAGGTCATGGTGCCACTGACGGTCCGCGACCTGACCCGCGCGGACCTCCCATCGTGCGCCTGGTCAGGGTCGGCCACCCATCTCGCCAGCGTCGCCCGGGCGCTGGACCGCGCCGGGCACGGCGAGGCGGACTATCTCGCGGTCTGCCCGCCGTCGGGCCTGCCCGTGGCGATCGGCGGGGTCGACTACGCAGTCACCCCGGGCGCGGGCACCTTGTGGCAGCTGGCGGTCCACGACGCGCTGCGATCGTGCGGGATCGGCACGATCCTCATCCGCGGCGCTGAGCAGCGGATCCGTGCCCGAGGGCTGCGCCGGGCCGAGCTCGGCGTGGAGGAGGACAATCCCCGGGCCCGCGCGCTGTATGAACGGCTCGGCTATGTCGCCTACGGCCGCAAGCCCGCGGCGTGGGAGGCTGAGGCTCCGGACGGCTCGATCACGCGTTATGAAACGGTGTGCACGCTGATGCGCAAGGAACTGCCGTAGTCCCGGAGGCCGCCAGTGCACCAGCCACATCAGCCCGGACCCACGGACCCGGGCCGGGCCGTTCGTGCTGCTTTTCAGCGGCGGTGCGATCGGCCGGTCATGGCGTTGGGTAAAGGTCGGCGGCCAGCCGGCTGAGGTCGATGCCGTGTGCTTGCAGCTGGAGCCGGACGGGGTTGGGCCGTCCGGGGGCAAAGCCGAGGGCGGCCAGCTGCCTGCGGCTGCGGCGGCTCAGCTGGGTGCCGAGCGGATCGCGGGCATCCTGCAGTACGCCGTAGAGCAGGTGCTCCGGCCCGATCCTGGCATCCCCGCGGCCCGCCGCGAACCGGGCGGCGATCGCCAGGGCGCGGTTGGCCAGCAGGTGGACACACAGCGGGGCGGGGCCAGGGTGCCCGCCCCGCCACCGGGGCCGGCGCCGCACCCGCCGTTCGGCGGCTCGCAGCGCGTCCGTCCCGAAGCTCGCCTCCAGGCGCTGCCGTACCTGTTCGGCGTCGATGCCGAGGGTGCGCAGCGCGGCCACCGGGCTGGTGCCCGGCCCAAGTGCCGGGCCGACACGGTGAAACCCCGCACGGAGCACATTAACGTCGAGCCCCCGGGCTTCCAGCAGCGTGGCGGCGCGGCTGCTGCCGTGGCGCAGGAGCGCGAGGAGCACGTGCTCCCCGGAAATGCAGGGATGGCCGAGTTCACGGGCCTCGGCAAACGCGAGCCGGATAACCCCCCGCCCGTCTGGGGTCAGCCGGGGCCACACCGCGCCCGTGCCGTCGTCACCGATAGCGGCACGCAGCAACCGGGTCAGCCGCGGCCACATCACAGCTCCTTGCCGCGGTGAATCCGCAGCCCGTGCTTGTAATGGACGGCCTGCTTGGTGACCCCCAGCCGGCGGGCGATGTCCCGCCAGGACCAGCCCAGCCGGCGTGCGCGGTCCACGTGGAGCTCCTCCAGGACCTCCACCAGCTGCCGCAACGCCACCACCGCGGCCAGGCCCACGTCGGGGTCGTCGCTCGCCGCCGCATCCATGAGCCGCCTGCCTTCCGCAAGATCCCCGGGCATGTCGTCAAATTAGCTTGACGACACGGCATCGTCAAGCATTTTTGACGACGCGGACGCGGCGGCCAGGGAGCAAGGCGAACCGTTTTCACAGCGCCAGGCAGCAAGGCAAGTCAGGTGGACAAGTTCGCCCGGCCGGCCCCGAACTTGTGGCCCCCCGCCGCATGACCTGCGGCAGCCCGGTCCCTGCCGTGATGCCAGTCCGGCATGGCGGGCAGTCACTGACTGGGGACGCCCGCAGGTCCATACGAGGTACATCGCAGGTCTACCGGAGGTCAATTACTCCATGTCACCGCGAGCCTCTGGCAAAGCCTCCTCACCAGACGCCCTGGCACCAGGCTCGTGCAATCCGTCACGATCTTCAGCACAGTCCCGGGCGCCGGGAACGCGCCCCGCTTGCAGCCACGCTAGCAGGGGGTATTACGGACCGTATCTGCCGCTTGAGCGAACGACCGCCGCCCATGTTTGCTCCATGTTTGCTCGGATGTCGCGGTAGGGCCCGGTAGCGGCCGGCACCACACGGCACCCGCTCTCGTGGTCTGCCGTACAGTCCGGCCTCTTAATCCGCGGGTTCGGGGTTCAAGTCCCTGGCGGCGCACCCGTCCTGAGCTGGGCTTTTAGCCTTCTTTCGTGATCTTGGCCGTGGCTGGTGGGGCCAGGGTGAGTCCCATGTGGGACCAGGCCCTCCGTGGTGATCATTTCACCTGCCGGTCCCGCCTGTCGTGCAGGCTCTCTGGCATGCCGGAGGCCTGGCTGGCGCGCCGGGTCAGCGTTTTCCAGTCTCCAGGCCGGCGGGATAGGGCGGTGATGGCGCACCGGATGGCTTCCGGGTGCCGTGCGGGGCGTGTGGCGGGTGCTTCAGGCGGCGATGACGGCCAGCGGCTGGGCGTCTGCCCGGCGGGGCATCGTGCCGCCGGGCGGGCGCTTGCCCGCGCGCAGGATCAGCCGGGCGACCGCCTCGGCCGCGGCCAGGCCCAGTTCGGTGGCCACGCTGATGTAAGTGTCGGCGGTCAGCACGATGCTGCAGTGCCCGAGCTGGTCGGCGATCACTTTCAGGTCCGCCCCGGCGGCCAGTGCCAGGCTCGCCGCGCCGTGCCGCAGGTCGTGCAGGCGCACTGGCGGCAGCCCGGTCTCCTTGATCAGCTTGCCAAAGGTGCGGGTCAGGTACTCCGGCGACAGCGGGCCGCCGTCAGCGCCAGTGAACACATACCCCGACGGGATCAAGCCGCTGGCCCGGCAGTAATCCTCCTGCGCTCGGCGGTGCAGCCGAAGGATCTGCGCCGTGGTGGTGTCCAGGGCCAGTACCCGTCGGCTGGCCTCGGTCTTCAGCGGGCACAGCACCAGTTCCCCGGCGATGTACTGCAGCTGCCAGCTGATGTATGCCACCTTGTGCTCCAGGTCCACATCGCACCAGCGCAGCCCGGCGGCCTCCCCCCGGCGCAGCCCGCGCAGCGCGATCAGGTGATAGGCGGCATGCAGCCGGTGGCCGGTGATGACGCTCAGGAACGCAGCGGTCTGCGCCGGAGTCCACACCGCCACCACCGGCCGGATGCCCGAGCGCTGCCACTGCTGCACCCGCCGCCTAGTCCACACCACCGCGTGCGGCCGCCGGCCGCGCGGCAGTTTCAGGTACCGGGCCGGGTTGTCGGCCAGCAGCCGCTCGCGCACCACGGCGTTCAGCGCCGAGCGCAGCGTGCAATGGACCCGTCGGGCGGTCGCCGCGCTCATCCCCTCTTCCTTCAGCAACGCGGTGAACACCTTTTCCAGGTGGCCGATGTGCAACTCGGCCAGCAGCACCGTGCCCAGGTGCGGGATGAGGTAGCGATCGATGTGGGCGGCGTAGCCGCGGCGGGTGTTTTCCCGCAGCCGCGCCCGGGTCTCCAGCCAGGTCACCAGCCAGTCCGCCACAGTCAGCATCCGGCCGCCGGGCACCTGCAGCTGCTCCAGCGCCTGCCCGGCCGCCTGCCGGGTCGGGTACCCGCCGCGCCGGACCCGGTGCCGCCGCCCGCCTGGCGTCCGGGGCAGGTCCAGGCTGAAGAACCAGCTCCCATGCCCCTCCTGCCCAAGCTGCGGGCACGCCGCGCCGCGCCGCGCCGCTGCCCGTCCCTGGCGGCACCCGCATCGCGGGTACACCGAGCCCGCGCGTTTCCTGTCCATCAAGGTCTCCCTCCTGCCTCCGGCCATGCAATCCGGAGCCAGGATCCGCCTGCGGCAGGCCGCGGGCATGGTTTCCGCGGACCGCGTACCGTGCGGCGGTTGGCAGACCGGAGCCATGGAAGGCAGGAACAGCGGGCGACGACGTGATCTTGCCTGCGTGAGGACAGTGGGTCGCTAACCGTATTTGTGGCACCGGCTACGTGGAGCCCAGGGCGGGCCGGCGGGCGAAGCTAGCGCGGAGGAAGCCATCTTGCATACTGAGCAAGCCCGCCCGCCGCGCCGTGACACGCCGCGGGTCGCTCCGACGCTCATACATCGCCTGCTGTGGCCGGCTTGTCCGCGTCCGCGGCGGTCAGGCGGCCCGGCCGGCGCGCTGGCAGCGGCAGGGCCGCACCCGAGCTGGGACCGGCCGACTGTCTGCCCGCCGCGGTCCTGGGCGCCTCTTGGCTGCGCGCCGGGGGCGGGCGGGGAACAGCAGGGCTGCGGTGTTGTCCGCGGCGGCGCGGGCGGTTTCGGGCAGGACGCTGGCGTAGGTGTCGGCGGTCAGGGTGATCGTCGAGTGCCCGAGCTGGTCCTGCACGATCTTCAGGTCCGTGCCGGCGGCCAGAGCGAGGGTAGCCGCCCCGTGCCGCAGCCCGTGCAGCGTGACCGGCGGCAGCCCGGACTCAGTTACCAGGCGGCGGAACAGGCGGGTCAGCCGGTCCGGCCCGACCGGCTTCCCCATCCGGGTGGTGAACACGTACCCGGTCTCGGCCCAGCCGGTCCCGGCGGCGGCTCGCTCGGCCTGCTGCCGCGCCTGATGGGCGCGCAGCGCCGCGATCGTGGTCCGATCCAGCGCGACCACCCGCCGCCCGGCATCGCTTTTCGGCGGCCCGGGTACCAGCCGCCCGCCGAGCTGTTGCGGCTGCCCGGTCACCGTCAGCGTCCCGTCGTCGAGATCCAGGTCGCTCCACCTGAGCCCGGCGGCCTCGCCGCGCCGCAGCCCACGCAGCGCGACCAGGTGGAACAGCGCGTACAGCCGGTGCCCGCGCACCAACTGCAGGAACTGCGCCGTCTGCTCCGCTGTCCACACCCCCACCACCGGCCGCCAGCCCTCCTGCTCCCACCGCTGGGTCAGGGCCGGGGTCCACACCTGCGGCCGAGGCCTCGCAGCTGCCGGCAGCTCGGGCCACCGGCCCGGGTTCGAAGTGATCAGTCCCGCGCGGACCGCCGCGTTCAGCGTCGCCCGGAGGGTGGCATGGATCCGGCGCAGCGTCGCCGCGCTCACCGGCCGACCCAGCGCCGCGTCACCGCGGATGATCGCAGTGAACATGCCCTGCACATCGGCAGGCGACAGTTCCGCCAAAGCGATACCGCCGAGGTACGGAACAAGGTAACCGCGGACATGCGCGGCGTATCCGCGGCTGGTCGAGGCCCGCAGCGACACCCGTGACGCCAGCCACCGCTCCAGCCACTCCCCCGTCCTCAGCCCCGCTGCCGCGGCTGATGTCGGGCCGGACAGCGCCTCCAGCGCCACGACGGCCGCTGACCTGCTCGCGAAACCTCCGCGACGCACACGCCTCCTGTCCCCAGCCGCTGACGGCAGCTCGACGCTGAAATACCACCTGCCGTGCCGCCGCGAGCTGAGCCCCGGGCAGCGCGCGCCGAGCAGCCTGCCTGTCGCCCGATCCCGGCAGCCACACCGCCGGAACACCGAACCATGATCCATGGCTTCCCCGAACATCCCGATCGCGTCTCAGCAGACCCAGCATGCACACGTGAAACGCAAGCTCACCTCCAAGATCACTAAGAAACGGCTGAATCGCGCAACAAGGACCGAAGCTGCTCACACCTGGTCCCGCAGCCGCGCCGTTTGAACACCGGACCTGAATCCATGCCCCCCGCCTCCTGGGTCCGCTCCCACTCCAGCCCGGCCAGAATGCGCTGATGGTGACCGCGCATGGCCGGAGGCCGCCTGCCCAGCAGGCGACAGGTGAGGTGGTAGACCGCGTAGCGGCGGGCGCGGCCGTAGAATCAGGACTAAGGCGATGGAGCTCGCCGGATTTGCCCGAGTGGCTGATGGCTCCTGTTGACCGCTTACTTAGTGACCGGAACGCAGGAGGGGATGTCATGGCACGGCGAGCATCCAGGAACCTGAGCCGGGGTCCGAAGACGTATCGCCCTCCCCGGGGCTGTCAGGTTTCGGCCCTCCGGCCCGGTCCAGCCGGTGCTACCGCCGGGCCGGTCCGCGCGCTCCGGGTTGAGGGGCCGGTGGGCGCTTGGGCCAAGGCATGACCGGACGTGACCGTGCTGCCGCGCGGAAAGACCTGCAGCCGGTGGCGGGGAATTCACCGGCGAGCAGCAACCGGGCGGCCCGGCCCGGCGGCCGGGAATGCGGCGCGTCGTCCCGCCGGCCGCAGCCTGGTGCCTGGCCGCCGGAAGGTGGTCACTTCCCCAGCTTGCTGTTCGAGGCGACACCGACTGCCCGGGACGCCAGGCAGCGGGACGAAGATCGTTCTTTCGCGCCGGATCTGAACCTCGACCAGATCGTGGCCGCGATCGCGGGTGACCGTGAGGAACGTGACCTCATTACCACGGTTCTCTACCATCACCTGCGCGATCCCGGCACCGTGCGCTACCGCCAGGAGGTTTTCCGGGACCTGGAGGATCCCGGCATGTTCGGCCAGGTCCAGCACTTCGCAGACCTGATGAGCCAGGTACGTGCCCACCTGCGTCAGCTAGAGAAGATGCGGTACCGCTACCAGCGGGAGGGCTGGCTTCTGGACGCGGCGGCCATCTACTGCGACGCGGTGCGATCGCTGGCCGGCCACCTCGCCTCGGGGCCGATCAGTTCCCGGGGCCTGGAGGCTTTCCGGGACTACCTCGCTTCCTATGTGGCCTCGGACCTTTTCACCGCTTTGGTGAGCGACACGCAGAGCGTGAGGGAGGCCCTCGGCGGTATCCGCTACTGCTCCCGCATCCGGGGCGGCCGGGTAGACGTCAGCCGCTATCAGGGGGAGGCCGACTACAGCGCGGTGGTGCTGAAGACCTTCGAGCGTTTCCAGCAGGGCGCGGTGAAGGACTACCGGGTCGGCTACCGCACCTGGCCGGGCATGAACCACGTCGCCGCCCAGATCCTTGAGCTGGTCGCCCGGCTCTTCCCGGAGGAGTTCACCGCCCTCGACGAGTACGCCCGCAAGCACGCCGGGTTCCTCGATGAGGGCATCCGGCACGCCGACCAAGAGCTTCACTTCTATCTCGCGTACGCCGGCTACATCAGGCCGCTTCGCGCCGCCGGGCTGCACTTCTGCTATCCCGAGGTCTCCGCCAGCTCGAAGGATGTCCTGGCCGTCGGCACCTTCGACCTGGCTTTGGCCGCCAAGCTCGTGCCCGAGCGCAAGCCGGTGGTGACCAACGATTTCCGTCTGCAGGGCCGCGAGCGCGTCTTCGTGATAACCGGGCCCAACCAGGGAGGCAAGACCACCTTCGCCCGGACCTTCGGCCAGCTCCACCACCTGGCCAGCGTCGGCTGCCCGGTCCCGGGCAGCGCCGCCCGCCTGTTCCTGTTCGACCGCCTCTTCACCCATTTTGAGCGAGAGGAGGACCTCGCCAGGATGAGCGGAAAGCTGGAGGACGACCTGATCAGGATCGGGGAGATCCTGCGAGCGGCCACCTCCAGCAGCATCGTCGTGCTGAACGAGATCTTCACCTCCACGACCCTGCACGACGCCCGCTTCCTGGGAACGAAGCTGATGACCAAGCTCATGCGGCTCGATGCCTTGTGCGTCTACGTCACCTTCGTGGACGAGCTGGCCTCGCTCGGCGAACCGGTCGTGTCCATGATGAGCACGGTCGACCCGGATAACCCGGCCGAACGCACCTACAAGGTGATCAGGAAACCCGCCGATGGCCTGGCCTACGCGCTGGCCATCGCCGAAAAGCACGGCGTCACCTACGAACAGCTGCGAAGCAGGCTCCCGTCATGAAGGTCTACCTCCTCCACGCGGCCGAAGACTTCGACTTCGGCGCCGCCCTGCCTGCCCACCACGAGGAACTGATCCAGGACCTGGAACTGACCACGCTGCTGTCCGCGATGGCCGCCGGTGACAGATTCCTTTTCGACATATCCAGGAAAGTGCTGCTCGCCTGCCTGCGCGATCCCGAGGCCATCGGTTACCGCCAGCGGGTCCTCGCCGACTGCCTCGCGCAGCCCGAGGTCATCCGGGAGATGTATGCGGTAGCGGTCGCCGCGCTGGAGGACAGGCGGAAAATCTGGGGCAGTTACGGCGGCTCTTACCAGACTCCCGCCTCCAACCTCTCGGGGGCGGTCGCCAACCTCGAAACCTACGTGGCCCGCCTCAGGCAACTGCGGCAGATCACCGACGACCACGCGGAGAAGTTCCGCTCCGACGGGCTGAGCACGCTGTTCGCCACGCTGCGGCGCGAACTGGACGATGAGTACTTCGAGGAGATCAGCTACCACCTCAAGCAGTTGCGCTTCCGCGCCGGCGTGCTCATCAGCGCCGAGCTTGACCGGGACAACAGCGGCATCAACTTCGTGCTCCGCGCACCCGCTGACGCCCAGCGAACATGGAAGGAACGGCTGGGGATCGGCCCGCGCTCCACCTACTCCTTCACCCTGGCGCCCCGCGACGAGGCCGGGAGCCAGATCCTGGCCGACCTCGAAGGCCGGGGGGTCAACCTCGTCGCTAACGCGGCCGCCCAGTCCGCGGACCACCTCCGCAGCTACTTCACCATGCTGCGGGCGGAACTGGGCTTCTACGTGAGCTGCCTCAACCTGGCGGCCCGGCTGGCGGCCAAAGGGGCGCCGGTCTCCTTCCCCGAGCCGGCTCCGCCGTCACCGCCGGCGTTCTCGTGTGCAGACCTCCGCGATCCCTGCCTGGCGCTGCAGTCAGAGGGCACGGTGGTGGGCAACGACGTGCAGGCCGGCCGGAAGCCGCTGGTCATCATCACCGGCGCCAACTCCGGCGGGAAGTCGACGTTCCTGCGCAGCGCCGGCGTGGCCCAGCTCATGATGCAGTGCGGGCTGTTCGTCGCGGCGCGCTCCTACCGGGCCAATGTGACCCGCGGGGTCTTCACCCACTTCCTGCGGGAAGAGGACCGCGACATGACCAGCGGGCGGCTGGACGAAGAACTCCGGCGCATGAGCGGCATCGCCGGCCAGATCGGCCCGCACTGCCTCGTGCTGTTCAACGAGTCCTTCGCCGGGACCAACGAGCGCGAGGGATCCGAGATCGGCTGGCAGGTGGTCCGCGCCCTGCTGGAAGCACAGGTCACGGTGTTCTTCGTGACCCACCGGTTCGACTTCGCCGACCGCTTCCGCCGCCAGCACGCGGGCTCAACGCTTTTCCTCAGGGCCGAGCCCCAGCCCGACGGGAGCCGCAACTACAAGCTCACGGTGAAACAGCCACTCCCGGCCAGCTCCGGAGAAGACCTCTACTACCGGCTCGGCGGCTGGCTGGATGAGGACAAAGCCCTTACCCCAGCCGCCGCAGGAGCAGCCCCGGACCGCGAACCGGACCGGGCCGCCCGACCAGACGGCTGACCGGCATCAGGCAGGGCCCGCCGCCGGGACAGGCGGGGTCACCAGCCCAGCGGGTCACGGCGGCGGCAGCCCGTAGGGCATGCCGGGGTGGGCGGCGGCGATTTCGAGCAGGCGGTTGTACTTGGCGACCCGCTCGCCGCGGGCGGGCGCGCCGGTCTTCAGCTCGCCGCATCCTGCGCTGATCGCCAGGTCGGCGATGAAGGTGTCGGTGGTCTCGCCGGAGCGGTGGGACACCAACTGCGCGTACCCCGCCTGGCGGCAGGTCGCCATGGCCTGGAGAGTCTCGGTGACGGTGCCGATCTGGTTGACCTTGATCAGCGCCGCGTTCGCCACGCCCCGGCTGATGGCATCGGTGATGATCGCGGGGTTGGTGACGAAGATGTCGTCACCGACCAACTGGACTCGCTCACCGAGCCGTGCGGTCAGCGCCGCCCAGCCGTCCCAGTCGTCTTCGGCGAGCCCGTCTTCGATCAGCCACACCGGGAACCGCTGCGTGATCTGGGCGTAGCGCTCGATCATGTCCTCGCTGGCCAGTTTCTGCCCGGCGACGTGGTAACGGCCATCGCCGTCGCGGAACTCGCTGGCAGCGGGGTCCAGGGCGATTGCGACACCGTCGCGCCCGGCCACGTATCCGGCGTCACCGATCGCGGTCACCAGCAGGGCCAGGACGTCTTCGGGTTCGGCGAGCTGCGGGGCGAAGCCGCCTTCGTCGCCCAGCCCGGTCGCATGGCCTTTGCTGGCCAGCAGCGCCCGCAGGGCCGCGTAGACCTCGGCCCCGGCCCGTACCGCTTCGGGCAGCGACGGCGCTCCCAGCGGCGCGATCATGAACTCCTGGAAGTCCAGCGGGTTGGGCGCGTGCACCCCGCCGTTGACCACGTTGAAGTGCGGCACCGGCAGCCGCGGTATCACCCCGGATGGGGTGAGCCAGTCCCACAGTTCGCGGCCCTGCGCGCGGGCCAGGGCGCGGGCGCAGGCCATCGACACCCCGACGATCGCGTTGGCGCCCAGCCGTGCCTTGTCCGAGGTGCCGTCCAGGCCGGTCATGGCAGCGTCGATCTCGGCCAAACTGGTCCAGTCCCGGCCGCGCAGCAGGTCCGCGATCTCACCGCGGACCGCGCCAACCGCGCCGAGCACCCCCAAGCCCCGGTAACGGCCGCTGTCACCGTCGCGCCGCTCCACCGCTTCCTTGCTGCCGGTCGACGCTCCCGACGGAACGCCAGCCACCCCCACGGTCCCGTCCGCGAGCGTGACCGTCACCTGCAGGGTGGGGCGGCCACGGGAATCCAGGATCTCCAGCGCCCCCACATCGGCGATCGTGTAAGGCCCAGCGCTCATTGCCCGTTCCTCCCAAGTCTCATCTGCTCGGACACATCTTCATCGCCCGGGGTGCCCGCCGGCAGGGGCGGAAGTCACCGCTGATGGCCTGCGCGCGGGCCAGCAGGGTTGTGGTCTGCTTCCGCGCCGCGTTCTGGAAGCCGGCGCCGGGCGGGCCTATCATGACACCGTGGCACACGCCGCCTGGTGATGGATCCCACCGGGGCCGGGTCCTGCTGGGACCCGGCCGCACCCGCCACCTGGCCGATGGGTCCTGCTCCGTGACCTGGGCAGCGGAGGGGCGGGATGACCCAGGAATATCTTATCGGCGAGCTGTCGGTGCGGCTGGAGCGGTTGCAGGCCACCGCCGCCCCGAACACCTGCGGTGGCCTGGCGCGCCTGCGAGATGAGGTCGAGACGGGCACACCCGGCGGCCTGGTGCCGGCGACGGCCCATGCCCTGACCCTGGCCGATGATCTGTGCTGGCAGTCGTTGTCGGAAGGCGACACGGGGGCGTTCGCGCGGCAGGCCCTCGCCTGCGCTGACCTGCGGCTGTTCGGCATCTGCGCTCACCTGCTCACCGACGATTAGGGACTCAAAGTCACCGGCCTGGGCTACGCCGGAGTTCCGCCGCAGACGCCGCCATCGAGGAACACGGCGGCGCGCTGCCAGGCGGTGGCCTCACGGCCCTTGGGTTCGTGACGGTGTGCCCAGGTTCCCTTGCGGAACGCTGCGGCCAGCTCGGCGGCCAGGGCATCGGCTCGCCGGGCCGCCAGCGCCGCCGCTGCCCGTGCGGCCGGTGAACCCGCCGGCCGAAGGGCCAGCACGTGGCGGACGCACAGCATGCCAGGCCAATCTGCGGCACCCGGTCCGGCAGGCATGTCCGCCAGGTCCCGCAGCTCGCGCTGGGCGGCGGCCTCACAGGCCTGGCACACCGGGCACTCGCCAGCCAGCCGGCGCCGCCATCCAGGGACCAGCGGCTTACCGCGGGCTGCGGCGGCCAGGCGGGCGGCCTGCTGCCTGGCCTGCGACGTGAGCAGGCCTGCGGAGTCATCCGGTGCCGTGAGTGCGGCGTCGCGCAGATGGCGCGGGCACAGGCACGCGCTCGCCCATGCCAGGCTGCCGGCAAGGTCCAGGGGCGTGAGCTGGTCGCGTTCCTGGCAGGCGGCCGCTGCGCAGACCCGGCACGCCGCGGCAGATGGCGCGTGCCCCGGCGGCGGGAGCCGGGCGCGCAGCCGGGCGCGCACGGCCGCGTCGTGGTCCGGGCCGCCCGCCAGGACCGCGAGCGGCCGGGGAGAACCGTGCAGGCTGTCGATCGTGACCTGTACCAGCCAGGCCGCGGCATGGCGCTGCCGCCGCACCAGCGCGGCAGCATGGGCATGCGGAACGCACAGACCGCCCACATCGCGGCACCGCGCTTGAACTCCCGGCTCCTCCAGCCCTTCGAGCAGGGTGCCCAGCGCTCGTGTAGCAGCTGCCTGATCGTGGGCGCATCCCGGGCACGCCGCTGGCCGGTGGGTCCGCCCGGCCAGCCGCGCCTGGGCGGCTTGCAGGATGTACTGGTACGCGGCGGTGAGCCTCGCCGCCGCGCCTGGCTGGCTCATGAGCCCCCGCGTGTGCCGGGCGCACATACCCAGTGACACGCCCAGGCGGGTGATCATGACCGAGTCCGCGTGGGCTTCCAGGGCGAACCACACCAGGTAGCGATCGGCGGCTTCGGCGGCGTACCGGCACACCGGGCAGCCTCGCTCCGTCAGCAGGTCGGCCGCGCTGGACAGCGTGAGGACCGACGGTGCGCGCGGCAGCGGGCTCGCGGCAGGCATGAACCGCCCCTCTCAACTGCGGCCAGCCACTATGGGCCGATCGTGGTGACATCCGGCCCGAGCATGGCCAGCAGTGCGCTGCACGGCCAGGTCGCCCGTCTTCGTTCGGTCTCGTCGATCGTTTCGGAAAAGCTGGCGAGGCGGTCGTCGGGCTGCCCGCGCCAGCGGGGGCAGCCGTCGGACAGGGGGCAGTCACTGGCACGCGGCTTGCCGTGCGGGGCGCATCGTGGCCTGGCTCCCGACCGGAACGCGTGCAGTGCCCGCCACAGCAGCAGAACCTGGTCCTCGGTCACCTGGGGCATGTGTTCTCCCTGGTCCAGTGCCGGTGAAACCAGGGACCGTCAGCGGCCTGTGCCGCGCTCGGGGCGAGCCCCATCGCCGTCACCCAGTCTGGCACGCTTGCCGACGGCGGGTGCCGGGATCACAATGCGGTCCAAGGGCGAGAGGAAGGCGCCGATGATGGCCACTCCCACCAGCAATCATGACCGCAGCTCCGCGGCGTCCCGCCCGTTCCACCGGGTCCTGGTGGCCTGGGACGGCTCCCCGGACTCGGTGGCGGCCCTGAAAATGGCGGCGGCCGTCACTGGTGCCGAGCACGACCAGGTCGTCGCGTACGCGGTGCTGCCCGCCCCGCCCCATGTGGAAGCCTGGCGTGACGACGCGGACGAGCTGCCCGGGCCGGCCCGCCAGGTGTTCGAAGCGTTCGAAACCACCAGGGACGCCATTGCCGCGACCCGGCCGGTGCAGATCACGCTGCATACCTGCGAGGACCGCCGTATCGCCGAGTCGATCTGCGGCTACGCCAGCGAGCATGCCTTCGACCTGCTTGTGATCGGGCGGCACGGAAACGGCGGGGTCGTGCATCCCAAGCTCGGGCACATCGCGCAGGTGGCCGCGCGGGAAAGCAAGGTGCCGGTTCTGCTGGTCGGCGGCCGGTAGGAATCTTTCCACGCTGCGCCGGCGTGCCGGACGTAGCGCCGGCCTATCGGCAACGCCTGTCATTGTGCTGCACCGTGCCTCGGTAGCATGTCTTCGCCGGATGAGGCTCCCGGCAGGGCTCCCGCCCTGAACCGCCACCGCGGCTAATGGCCTCTGTTTCGCGAAGGATTGACCGATGGGTGGCGGGCTGTGGCTGGTCAGCGTGTGGGTGTGCGGCGCCGGATCGGGCAGGCGTCCCCGGCGCTGAAGTTCGTGCTGCTTGTCGGCGTGATGAGCTTCTTCGCCGACTTCACCTACGAGGGGTCACGGTCGATCATCGGCCCCTTCCTGGGGGCACTGGGCGCCGGGGCGCTCGCGATCGCCGTCATCGCAGGCGTGGGTGAGTTCCTGGGCTACGGGCTGCGGCTGGTGTCCGGGCGAGGAGCCGACCGGACCGGGCGGTACTGGCCCATCACGATCGGCGGGTACGTGCTGCAGATGTCGGTGGTGCCGCTGCTGGCCCTGGCGGGAAGCTGGCAGGTCGCGGCGCTGCTGATCATCTTGGAGCGGGTCGGGAAAGCCACCAGGAACCCGCCCCGCGACGCGATGCTCTCCCACGCGGCCAAGGACATGGGGTACGGCTGGGGTTTCGGGGTGCATGAGGCGCTCGACCAGTTCGGCGCCATGTTCGGCCCGCTGCTGGTCGCGCTGGTGCTGGCCCTCACCCACCACGATTACACGGTCGCGTTCGCCTCCCTCGCGGTCCCGGCCGCGGTCACCCTCACGCTGGTCGTGGTGGCCCGCGTCTTCTACCCGCGCCCGCAAGATCTTTCCGCCGGGCCAGCGCAGGTGACCACCTCCGGGCTGCCACGGGTGTTCTGGCTCTACCTGGCCGGCGCCGCGCTGGTGGCGGCGGGTTTCGCGGACTTCCCCGTGATCGCCTACCATTTCGCCCACGCGGGAACGGTGCCGGCGCCGCTGGTGCCGGTGTTTTACGCGGTGGCGATGGCGGTCAGCGGCACCGGCTCGCTGGTGTTCGGGAAGCTGTTCGACCGGGCCGGGATCGGCATCCTCATCCCGCTGACTGTGATCGCGGCGGTGTACGCGCCGCTGGCGTTCCTCGGCGGGTTCTGGGCCAGCCTGGTGGGCGTATCCCTGTGGGGGCTGGGCATGGGGGTGCACGAATCGATCATCCCCGCGGCCGTGGCGCCGATGGTGTCCCCCGGCCGCCGCGCCTCCGCGTACGGGCTGTTCACCGGCGCCTACGGCACCGCCTGGATGGCCGGCAGCATCGCGATCGGCGCGCTGTTCAGCGTCTCTCTCGGGGCGGTGGTCGCCTTCGCGGTGGCCGTGCAGCTCGCCGCGATTCCGTTGATCATGCTGGTCCGTAGGCACGCGGCACAGCCGTCTCCCGAGCGTGGGTAACGGCGAGCTGAGCGAACAGATGAACGGGCTGGCCGAATACCAGACCCGCCGCCTACGCGCCAACCACCGGTGCCTTGCTGCGAGCCTGCCACCGGCCGGTTGTGATCGGAGGCGGCTTGGTGTCGCCACCGCCGGAGAAAAGGGGAACGCCCGCCGGGATGGCGGAGGGCGATCCCCGCCCGGCGCATGAAGCCAGCCACGGTTTGCGCTGGCTGGCCGGTGAGAAGCTCGATGTGATTGAGCCCGGCCCCGCAGCGCCAGTACAGGTCTTCGGCAAGCTGCTTGGTCAACGGCACTGGTATTGGGAAGCGCTGCCAGATAGAGCCGCCCGCCGGTGCCCGCGGAATCTGGTGCTCGGCCAGGACCGTGCTCACCAAGGGATCGGAGTACAGGGCATTGACCAGCTCGATCTCGGCGGGTCCAGCCTGCGGTACTGTACCGCCGGTCCGGACGGGAAGCCCGTAGTCGTGAGCACTGCGCAAGACCGTCTTAAGGGAGGTGCCGAGCTTGCGGCCGACGTCCTGCGCCGATAGCCCATCGCGGCTGTAAAGATCCCAGAGCGCATCGACTGAGAGCGCCCGCCGGTCCTGGCGCTCCCAGCCGCCGCGGGTCCGGGTCTGGATGCCGTGGCGGCGCAGGCGGTCGCGAACGGTCGTGGCCGGGATTCCCAGCAGCGCGCCGATCTGGGTGATGGTGAGATGCTGGTGAACGTACAGCTCAGTGAGGATCTCAGGGAGGTTGGCTGGGTCGGCTCGGCGGCGATCTGGCCGCTTCCCGCCCGTGCCGCGTGGCCGTAGCGGTACGCCCGCCCTCCGCAACTGGCGGGTGACTTTTGCCTGTCCAGCCCTGTGAGTTCCGCGATGTGGTAGGTGGACAGCTCTTCACACAGATACAGGTGCGCCAGCCGGGAAAGAACCGGATCCGTCAGCGGAGCGGAACGCTCACCGATGCATTGGCATGCATTGGCCGGTGGTGCCGCCTGGGGAGGGTGAACGGCGCCCATGGTTAATACGCGGCGCTCGGGCAGCGACATACGGCACCTGCCTCAGATCGGGTAGGGACCGTTGGCGATGTCCGCAGTGGGCGAGCCCCTCCGCCGTATGCGCCTTCCACGATACAGCCGACCGCTTGTCAGGCGCAGGCCCCACGTCAGCCGGGCGTGGCTCCCGCCATGAGGGTCGCGCTTGCCGCAAGCACCTGCGACGGTGACAAGGGCGGTGGCGATGAGGCTCGCCACTACCGCGTCAACGCCGCTGATGGCCTCCACGGCTGTCATTGAGGTGCCGCAGAGCTCACGGAACGAGTGGCGCCGGTCAGCCGGCGATCAGGATGGAGTAGCCGAGGCGGCGGGTGGCCCTTTCGGCCTTCGTCCCGGTAAGCCGCCCCCAAAGATGGGGATGGCGAGAGCGCCCGATCACCACAAGGTCTGCTTGATGGCCGGCCGCGGCGTGTGCCAGCTGATGGACGAAGCTGCCGGTTCTGATCTCGGTGGTGATCGGTACGCCATGCTCGCAGGCATACGCCTGGGCTGCCTTCAGCCATCGGTGGCACGCGCGCAGCCCGCGTTCGTGCTCTTCCAGGACCTCGCTCGCGTCGGCGCCATCCCAGCACGGGGGGTGCTCTTCCATGGCGACCGCGATCAGCCGGGCACCTTCCACCTGGGCGAGGCAGACCGCCTCCGCCAGTGCCCGGCGAGCCGAAGGAGAGTCGTCATAGGCGATCAAGATCCGGGTTAACACTGCTGATCCTCAGCACCGCGGGTAAGCGAAGCGTACATCCGCCCCCGGGCGCTGTCACCGATCCGCTGCGCGTGATCGTTTGGTGCTCGGCGCGCTGGCACGATACGGTGAACCCGACTACGCGATGAGGCTCGCGTATTGCTGAGTCCTCCGAGGGCCCGGCTGATGGCCTCTACCTGATGGCGGCCCGGCATGCACATGCCGGATTGAGCAGGCGGAGGCTGGATTGCCTTACCTCATCCAGGTGCTGCAAAGCCTGGTCGTCCTGACAGTGGCCCCTCTGTACGCAGGCGTGATCACGCGCGCCGAGGCGATCGTCGGCTCCAAACGAGGGCCCAGTGTTCTCCAGCCTTACCGGGACCTGGCCAAGCTGCTGCGCAAGGGTAGCGCGTTCAGCGATCAGGCGTCCTGGGTGCTGCGCGGCGCCCCGTTCGTGGCGTTCGCCTGCTACCTGACCGTGTCGGTGATCGTCCCGGTGATCACCAACGACCCGCTGCCGCTGGCGTTCCTGGCCGACCTGATCGGCGGCGCGTTCGTCCTGGCCCTGGCCAGCTTCGCGATCTCGCTGGCGGCTCTGGACACCGCCAGCCCCTACGGTGGTCTTGGGGCGAGCCGGGCAAGCTGGATCGGCAGCATGGCCGAGCCCGCGCTGATCCTGGTCTTCTTCACCGTGGGCGTGGTGTCCGCCTCCGACAACCCCTACCTGATGAACCACGCGATCGCGCACTCACCGTTCGCGCTGGTGCTGCCGACTCACCTGCTCGGGCTGGTGGCGTTCTTCATGATCGTCCTGGTGGAGAACGGCCGGATCCCGATCGAGAACCCCGGCGTGAGCACGGAGATCTCCATGATCGAAGAGGGCCGGGTGCTGGAGTACTCCGGCCGGGAGTACGCGCTGGTCAAGTGGGGGAGCTGGATGAAGCTTTTCCTGCTGTCATCGATCTTCATGAACGTGTTCGTGATCCCGTGGGGCCTGGGCACCTCCACGGCCCTGCCCAGCGCACTGCTGGCCATCGTGATCCTGCTGGGGAAGCTGGCGCTGTGCGGGATGGCCATCGTCCTGATCGACACCTCGTTCGCCAAGCTGCGCTTCTTCCGGATCGCCGAGTTCCTCGGCGCGTCGTTCCTGCTGGCCCTGGTCGGCGTCGCCACCTCCTACGTGATCGGGGTGTGAGGCCGTGGAGAAACTCGCCGCCACCAGCGCCGCCGGGGTGCTGCTGGACCTGTCCGGTGTGCTGATTTTGCTGCTGGCGTTCGCGTGCCTGGGCTCCAAACTGTTCAACCGGTACGTGGCCTACTACGGCGCCCAGTCGGTGGTGCTGTCGTTCGCCGCCGGGGTAGCCGCGTGGACGTTCCACAGCGTGGAACTGTGGATCCTGGCCGCTCTCACCTTCGCGATCAAGGGCATCGGGATACCGCTGGCCACCCGCCGCCTGCTGCTGCGCCGCCTGGCGCTGGCCCGCGACACCGCCATCTCCACCGGGCTGTCCACCTCGCTGATCGCCGGCGGGGCGCTGACCGCGTTCGCCTACCTGGTCACCCGCCCCCAGCTACTGCCCCATGGCGTGGTCGCCGCCGCGGTGGTGCCGCTGTCCACCGCGGTGATCCTGCTCGGCGCGCTGGCCATGGTGGTGCGGCGCCACACTGTGGCGCAGCTCATCGGCTGGCTGATCGTGGAGAACGGCGTGTTCCTCGGCGCGATCACGCTGGTGGCCACGTTCCCGTTCATCGTCGAGGCCGGGATCTTCCTCGACATCGCGGCAGGAGTGCTGATCATGCTCGTGTTCGTGTCCGGGATCACCCGCGAGCTGGCGGAAGCCAGCGCCGCCGAACTGCGGGGACTGCGCGGATGACGGCGCTGGCGATCCTCATCGTCGCAGGCCCGCTCGCCGCGCCAGCCGCGGCGGCGCTGCGTGCACGCGCCCGCGTAGCCGGGCCGCCCTGGTGGCCGGGGCGCTTGTCTCGCTGGCGGCAGCCATCGCGCTGCTGGCGGCGCAGGTGCACCACCCCCCGCTGAGCGGGTGGGCCGGGTTCTTGTATGTGGACACACTCAGCGGGTTCTTCCTGCTCACCGTCGCCGGGGTCACCACACTGGCGGCGGCCGGGTCCGTCGGGTACCTGTCGGCCGAGGAGGACTCCGGCAGGTTCACCGCGTTCCAGGTCCGGCTGTACTTCAGCTTCTTCGGCCTGTTCGCCTCGCTGATGCTCGCCTCGCTGGAAACCGGCAACCTGGGCCTGTTGTTCGTCCTGGTGGAAGCCAGCACGCTGGCCAGCGCGGCGCTGGTCGGGCTGGAAGGCAAGGCGCGGTCGCTGGAGGCCGCCTGGAAGTACGTGATCATCAGCTCGCTCGGTGTCACGATCGCGCTGGCAGGCACCTTGTTCTTGTTCTACGCCGGCAGCGCCCTGCACCTGACGTCGAACCAGCGGCTGACCTGGCCGTACCTGTTCGCGCACGCGGCGGCGCTGTCGCCGACGCCGCTGCGGCTGGCGTTCTTGCTGGCGGTGGTGGGTTACGGCACCAAGGTCGGCCTGGCGCCGATGCATACCTGGCTGCCGGACGCCCACGCCGAAGCGCCGTCCCCGGCCAGCGCCATGCTGTCGGCCGCGCTGCTCAACACGGGCATGTACGCGATCATCCGGTTCCTGGCGATCACTCATGCCCGGCTGGGCTCCACCTACCCGCGGGCGGTCCTGCTGTCGTTCGGCTTCCTCTCCATCGTGATCGGCGTGCTGTTCATGGTCCGGCGGGGGAACTTCAAGCGGCTGTTCGCCTACTCCTCGGTGGAGCACATGGGGATCATCGCGGTGGCGCTGGGGTTCGGCGGGGTGCTGGGGTTCTACGGGGCGCTGCTGCACACCCTCAACCACGCGATCGCCAAGGCGGTGCTGTTCCTCGGCAGCGGCGAGGTGGCGCTGCGGTACCAGACCCGGGAAGCCGCCGGAGTGCGTGGCCTGCTCACCGCCGTTCCGGTCACCGGTGGCGTGTTGCTGCTGGGCTCGCTGGCGGTCCTCGGCTCGCCCCCGTTCGGGCTGTTTCTGTCCGAACTGACGATCATCCGGGCCGGGTTCAGCTCCGCCAGCCCGGTGCTGCCGCTGCTGCTGCTGGCCCTGCTGGCGGTAGCGTTCATCGCATTCGCCCGGACCACCGCGGGCATGGCCACCGGCGAGGCCCCCGCACCCCCAGCCGCCTACCACGGGCGGGCAGCCCGCTGGAGCGCGGCGATCCCCCTGGTGGCCGGGCTGGTGACGCTCCTTGTGCTGGGCCTGTGGATCCCCGCCGGGCTGAACACCGCGATCATGCATTCCCTGGCGGTGATCTGAATGACCGCGGTCCAGCCGTCCGCGCCCACCACCGTGACCGGGCTGCTCGGCCTGCTCGGCGATGCGGAGTTCCGCGACGACGGAAACGTGATCACGGTCGAGGTTCCGCCCAGCCGGCTCGAAGCCGCCGTGCATCACCTGGCCGCATGCGGCGCCCGGCTGGCGGACCTGTTCGCCGCCGACGGAGACCGGGTGACGTTGCGGCTGGTGTGGGCGCTGGATACCGAACGGCAATACCTCATCACCGAGTCCCCAGTGGCCGGTGGCGAGTACCCGGCGCTGTCGGACATCGCCCCGGCGGCGTTCTACGAGGAATGCGAGATCTACGAACAGTTCGGGATCAGGCCTGCCACCGGCAAGCCGCTCAACCGGGTCGCCCTGCCGCCCCACGCGGGACCGGGTTTCCCCCGGCTGGGGCATCAGCCGCCGGCCGAACCGGCCGAGGTCCACGCGCCGCACACGGTCGGCGGGCATGCGTTCGAGTTCCCGTTCGGCCCGGTCCGCCAGGCCGGCATGGAGTCGCTGTATTACGGGCTGGTCACCAGCGGCGAAGAAGTCGTCGACCTGTACCTGTTCACCTGGCACAAGCACCGCGGGCTGGAATGGCGGCTGCGGGGCCGCGCTCCCGCCGAGGCGCTATTCCACGTCGAGCGCACCGAGGGCCTGAGCGCGGTCGCGGTGAGCTGGGCGTTCGCCGCCGCCGTGGAGGCCGCCACCGGGGTGGACCCACGGCCCGGGGCTGGGCGGGCCCGCGGGGTGGCGCTAGAACTGGAGCGGCTCTACAACCACGCCGCCGCGACCGCCGCCCTGTGCCAGTCCACCGGCCTGTCCGTCGGCCAGTCCGCCGCCGAGATCGCGCTCGAACAGTTTCTCCGGATCAACGCCGCCGTCTTCGGGCACAGGTACCTGTTCGGCGTCATGGACGTCGGCGGGGTGCGCCGGGCACCCGACGCTGAGGTGCTGCGGAAGGGCCTGCCCGGCGCCTACGGTGAGCTGCGCCGCGCTGCCGACGCGCTGCTGTCCACCAACTCTTTTCTGGACCGGCTGGAAGCCACCGGCATCATCACCGAAGAGCAGGCCCGCCGCCTCGGGCTGGTCGGCCCGGTCGCCCGCGCCGCCGGGACTTCGATCGACACCCGCGCGGACCAGCCCGCGGCGCCGTACTTCGAGCACCGGCCCGCGGTCGCGGTCCGTCGCAGCGGCGACGTTCTGGGCCGCTTTCAGGTGATGCTGGAAGAGGCAGCCGAGTCGGTGCGGCTCATCGGCGAGCTTCTCGATGCCGGTACCGAGGCGCACACGCTGGCGATACCAGCCACCAGCGGAACCGGGCTTGGCTGGGCGGAGTCCCCGCGCGGCGAAGCGCTGGCCTGGGTCGCCCTCGACCAGGAGGGACGGATCACCCGGGCCCGGCTGCGCCCCGCATCGGTACGCAACTGGCGCGGCTTCGACGACGCCTGCCGGTCGCAGAACGTGTTCACCGACATTCCGATCATCGAGGCCAGCTTCTGGCTGACCGTGGCCGGCACAGCACGCTAGGGGAGGTGAGCGCCAATGCCGTCGTGGTTCGTGCGTGGCCTGCGCCGCGGGGTGGTGACCAGCCGGTACCCGGCCCATCCCGACCCGTCAGCCCGCGACCTGCCGGTCCCGCCCGCGTTCCTCCCCCAGCACCTGGACCGGGCCACCGCCGACCGGCTGAGCGCGGTCTGCCCGAGCCGGGCGCTGCGCCGCGACGGTGACGTGCTGGTCTACGACGTCGGCGCGTGCACGGCCTGCGGCCGCTGCCGTGAGATCGCACCGGAGGCGGTCACCTCCAGCGGAGAGTTCGAACTCGCCGCCACCAGCCGCGCCCACCTGATCAAGCGCATCCCGCTGCTGAGGGGAGCCGCCTCATGACCGCCGAACAGGCCGCAGCCGAGGAACTGCGGCAGCGGATCGCCCGCCAGTTCGGCCGCAGCCTGCACATCCGCACCCTCGACACCGGGTCATGTGCCGCGTGCGAGCAGGAGATCCGGCTGCTCGCCGCGCCGCACTACGACCTGCACCGGCTGGGATTCTTCTTCACCCCCGCGCCCCGGCACGCGGACCTGCTGATGGTTACCGGCCCCATGATCCGGGCGTTCGACGTCGCGGCCCGCAAGACCTACGACGCGATGCCAGGCCCCAAGGTGGTGGTCGCGACCGGTGCGTGTGCGCTGGGGGGTGTCTACCCGCCGGACGCGTTCGTGCACGGCTCGGTCGATGACGTTTTGCCGGTGGATGTGTGGATTCCCGGCTGCCCGCCCAGCCCTCTCGCGCTGCTCCAAGGGCTGCTGGTGGCGGTGAACCGGCTGGCCGGCAAGACACCGGGCCTGACGTTCACCGCCGAGGACACTGCCACCGGGGTGACGAGGTGAACGCGCTGTATTGGTTCTACGCCGCAGCCGCCGGCTGGGGGCTCGCCGCCGTGATCTTGTTCGCGGGTGGCACGGCGAAGATGGCGATTCGCGCCGCGTGCCTGGTGTCGGGACTGGCCGGAGCGGCGGCAGTCGCGGGCGGCGTCTCGTCGCTGCTGTGGGGCAACTCAGGCGTCGTCAGCTTCGGCGCGGCCGTGGTCGTCGGCACGGCGCAGGTCCAGGCCAGCAGCCTCGCCGGGGTCTTCGCAGCCCTGCTCGGCCTGATCGCCATGGCCCTCGCCGCCTACGCCCCCCGCTACCACCGCAGCGGCCCGGGCTCCGCGCTCTATCTGGCCTGCTACAACCTCGCGCTCGTCGCCTGCCTCGCGGTGTTCGCCGCCGCCAACGTGGTGACATTCTGCGTCGCGTGGGAGTCCGTCGCGCTGCTGTGCTACCTGCTGATCCTGCGCAACCCCCGCCGCGAGGAGGTGGCGGCCGGGGCGTTCTGGTTCCTGGCGCTGTCCGAAGCCGGATTCGTGCTCATCGTCGCCGCGTTCGTCATCCTCGCCACCAAAACCCACTCGATGCAGTTTGACATCATCGCCGCCCGCGCGCACCTGGTGACCCCCGCCTGGCGGGACGCCGCCTACCTGCTCGCCCTGGCCGGGTTCGGGTTCAAGGCAGGCCTGGTCCCGCTGCACGTGTGGCTGCCCGAGGCGCACCCGGTGGCACCCGCCGACGGGTCGGCGTTCTTGTCCGGGCTGGTGGTCAAGCTAGGGGCATACGGGATCGTGTTGTTCGCATTCCGCCTGCTGCCCATCTCGCCCGCCTGGGTCGGCCTGGTCACCATGACGGCCGGGGCGGTGACCGCCGCGATCGGCATCCTCTACGCGCTGAACGAACGGGACATCAAACGCTTCCTGGCCTACTCCACCATCGAAAACACTGGCATCATCGTGACAGCGTTCGGCGCCGCGATGATCTTCGGCGCCTACCACCAGCGGGCGCTGTGGGCGTTCTTGCTGCTCGCCGGGCTTTACCACGTCGCCAACCACGGCACCTACAAGACCCTGCTGTTCTGCGAGGCGGGCGTGGTGGAGCACGCGGCGGGCACCCGGGACCTGGACCGGCTGGGCGGGCTGATCCACCGGCTGCCGCGCAGCGCGGTCATCTCCCTGGCCGGAACCCTTGGCATCGCGGCCCTGCCGCCGCTGAACGGGTTCGTCAGCGAATGGCTGATCTTCCAAGGGCTGTTCCAGGGGTTCCGGACCGGCAGCCACTTGTTCGGCATCCTGATCGTGCTGGCCGCCGCAACCCTCGGCCTGACCGGCGGCCTTGCCATCTACGCGTTCGTGCGCGGGTACGGCATCCCATTCCTGGGCATGCCGCGGACCCGGCAGGCCGCCGAGGCCGCCGAACGCGGTCAGCCGGTGGCCGGGCCCGGGCTGCTGGCCGCCGCCTGCGTGGCGCTGGCCGTGGGGGCCCCGCTGGTGCTGCTCGCCCTCTCCCGCGCCGTCCGCACCGTGACCGGGGTGCCGCTGCGGCCGGTGCTGCTGCCCGGCAACCTCACCGTCCTCCCCGCCCACACCGACTTCTCCGCGTTCTCCCCGACCTACCTGGCGGTGTTCCTCGTCGCGGTGACCGTGGTCCCGCTGCTGATCTACCTGGCGGGCCGACCCCGCGCTGGCAGCGTCACCGTCCCGGTCTGGGACGGCGGGATGGTCGCGTTCAAGCCCAGGATGCAGTACTCGGCGATGACGTTCTCCGCCCCCACCCGGGTCACCTTCGACGCCCTGTACCGGCCGTCGGTCTCCATGCACCGCGCGTCCGATGACCCGGCCGGGCGGTCGGGGCCGGTGCACTACGAGACCGAGGTCACCCCGATCTTCCAGCGCTATCTCTACCGCCCGGTCATCCGCGCCGTCGAGTGGGCCGCCGACGTGGTCCGGCCACTGCAATCCGGCGACGTCAACCTCTACCTCTTCTACGTGTTCCTGGTGATACTCCTGGCCTACCTGCTCGGCGCGTTGTGAGCGCGGTCCCGGCCATAACCGGGCTACGGCCGTCGGCACCGGCGGCATGCCACGTATCCTAATAGATAACGGTGGAGGGACCCGCCACCAACCGCGGCGCTGCCGCCAATGGTTCCTGCCTGGTAGGTAGGAGGGCCACATGCGCACACCGGCGGAAACCGATCCCCTCCTGGCGGCTCTGGCCGGGTTGTCGGCCCTGGCCGGTGATGATGACCGCGTCGCTCTGGAGGGCCTGCGCGGCCGGCTGGACATGCAGCGGCTGCGGGTGCTGGTCGCAGGCGAGGCGAAGCGGGGCAAGAGCACCCTGATCAACGCGCTGCTGGGACGGCCGGTGCTGCCGGTGGGGGTGACGCCGCTGACCGCGCTGGCCACGACCGTGCGGCACGGCCAGCACGAAGGAGCCACCGCGGTCTTCCGCGACTGCCAGGAGGAATACTTTCCCCTGTCGGCGCTTGATGACCTGGTTACCGAACGAGGGAACCCGGGCAACCGCCGGAACCTCGCGTCGGTCACCGTCGTGACGGACGCACCGGTCCTGGCCCGCGGGGTGGAGCTGGTGGATACGCCGGGCACCGGCTCGGTCTACGCGCACAACACCGCCGAGGCGGAGGCGGCGCTGGAAACGATGGACGCGGCGGTGTTCGTGCTGTCCGCCGACCCACCGGTGTCAGCCACCGAGCGGGAGCTGATGGCGAAGGTGGCCGAGCTGTCGGTCACCATGTTCGTGGTCTTGAACAAGGCCGACTATCTGGCCGGGTACGACGCGGCCCGCGAGCGGCTGGCGGCATTTACCGCCGCTGCCGGCGGTGACGGTCCCGAAGGCGCCGGCCGGGCCAGTGCCAACGGTGGCAGCGAGCTGGCCGAGGCGCTGGAGTTCACCACCCGGGTCGCGGGTGAGGCTACCGGCCGCCCCGTGCGGGTGTACCCGTTGTCCGCGCGCGCCGCGCTGGCCAGCCAGGCTGATCCGGGATTCGCGGCGTTCGCGAAGGACTTCACCGCCTACCTGGACCATGGGCGGGCGGCGGATTTGCGGCTGTCAGTGACCGGGCATGCCCGCCGGCTGGCCGGGCGGCTGGCCGATGAGGTAGCGCTGGCCCGCCGCGCCGCCCAGATGCGCACCGGTGAGGCGGCGCAGCGGGTGGAGGCGTTCACCGCCCGGCTCGCCGCCGTGGCCGGCCGCCGCCAGGACGCCGCGGACCTGGCACAGGCCGAGTCGACGAGGATGCTCACCAGCATGAACGAGGCGGCGGAGCACACCGCGCAGGAAGCCACCGCCCGCGTGCAGGCGCAGATAACCGCCCTGCTCAACGGTGAGCTGCGCGCGGCCCCCGCGGCCGAGACCGAGCGGCAGGGGCGAGCGCGGCTGGTGGAACTGGCCGTGGCAGAGGCCGAAACCTGGCGGCAGCGGCAAGCAGAGAAGCTGGAGCAGGGCCTGGCCAGGGCGGACGAGCGCCTCACCGCCGGGCTGCAGGCCGAGCTTGACGCGGTGCGCGACGCAGCCGCCGAATTGCTGGGCCTGACCCTGACCGTCCCCGGGCCGGGCGAGCGGCTGGCCGTGGACCTGCGGTTCTGCTACCTTACCGCCGAGCAGGCCGGCCAGACCGAGCTGCTGGCCGGGTCGATCCGCCGATGGCTTCCCGGCGAAGCCGGGCGCCGCCGCGCCCGCGCCTGGCTGCACCGCCAGACCACCGGCCTGGTTCCTCAGCAGATCGGGCGGGCACGGGCGGACCTGCAGTACCGCCTCGCTGAGGCGACCCGGAAGCTGGTGCGGGCCATCGACGCACGCTACACCGAAAGCACCGGGCGGCTGGAGAGTGCGCTGCGCACCGCCGCCACCGCCCGGGAAGCGACCGCGGAGGACGCGGCGCGGATCGACCGCGAGCTCGCGGCACGGCATGAAGCACTCGGCCACGTCATCGGCCTGCTGGACAAGGCCGCCGTTACTCACACCAGCGGCCAATGAACAACCCGGCCTTCCGCAGCATCCCTTCCCGCACACGCCTCGCCGATGGCCGGCGCCGCTGAGCTGGAGTGCTTCGGTGACCTCAACCTCGGCCAGGTCAGGCGGGCCTGGTCCCGGGGATTCCCCAAGCATCCAGGCTTCCCATGCTTATGCTGGGAAGATGGACTGGCCCTCAAGCAAATGGGGGATGCCATGCCAGACGACAGGGCCCAGGCGGCCGAGCAGACACGGAGACTCCGGGCCAGGTTCCCTCGGTGGGGCATCTTGTTCGATCCGCTGGAGAGTGTGTGGGTCGCGGTTCTCGGCAAGAGAACGCTGGTTGCGGCCAGCAGTCCCGAGATGCTGGGCGAGCGTGTGGAAGCGGCGGCGCGAGGCGAGGCTGCGCCCGATGAGGGTGAGAAGACGCAGACTTGGCGTGCCCTCCGCGTCGAGCCACCAGGCGCCCAGCAGCGTGTTGGCGGCCAGCCCGGCGAACACCGCCATCGCGAGATAGGCGCACAGCAGATTCTGGGTTCCCTCCCCCGCGGTGGCCGCTGACCCGAGCCGGGCGCCGATCCGCCGCTTGGCCACCCCGAGGGCCGGCTCGAAGATCGCGGTGCCTGCGGTGAGCACCACCCCGGCGATGCTGGTCTCGGCCCGGTCACCGGCTACCAGCGCCCAGGCCGCCTCGACCGCGATATACGGGGCAAGCAAGAAGAAGCTGACCGCCACCAGTTGCTGGGCACGCCGCTCGGAGGTGGCGATGCGCAGGCCCTCCGCCAGGCGCTGGTCGGCCAGCTCATAACGGACCCGGCGGCCTTCCCGGTCGCCGTGACCAGCCCGCACTCGCACAGGCAGGTCAGGTGGTTGGACAAGTTCGCCCGGCTGGCCCCGAACTCATCGGCACCCCAATCCCGCTCACCGCGGCGTAGCCAGGACAACACCCGCTCACCGCACGAAACCTCAGGCCAGCCAGCCTGCCGAGAGCCGCAGTCTCCCACCACAGTTACCAACAGAGCAGCATGTCTCCCTGGCCGGGTCCGCGCGGGGTGATGTCAGGCCGGTCTGGGCGGGCGGGGCCCGCGGCCGGTCTTGGGCCCGTGCGGCGGTGGTGGCGGGGGCGGCGGCTTGCCCCGGGGGTAGTGCTCTTCATCCATGCCGGTTTCCTCGCGGAAGGCCTTGCGCTGGTACAAGATCCGCAGCGCCTCCTCGGCGAGCGCGGCTTCCTGGCCGGTGGCGGCGGCATGGCGGATGTCGCGCTCGGCGAGCCGCTTGAGCATCCGGATGCCCTCCACGCCGGCGCCGGCGTCCAGGAGGCGGCGGATCAGGGCGGCGATGGCCAGGTCGCGCGGTGAGTAGCGCAGCTTGCCGTGCTCGCGGGTGGGGCTGATCAGCTGCTGCTCTTCCCAGTACCGCAGCACCCTCGGGGTGACCCCGATGCGCTCGGCGAGCCGGGGTATGGCCATCAGCTCGTCATCCCGGCCCCGCTCTCCGCCTAGTTCAGAATGTGACATCATCGTGTAACATCATAGCCGGGCGGCCTGAGTGCCGCGATCATCATTAGCCAGCAAGTTCAGCAACATGTGAGGGGGCATGCCTACGATCACGTCCGAGAAGCCTGAAATATCCGCCAGGATCACGTCACCTCGGGACTGGCTGCCGGTGGTGCTGTGGACGGCTGCGGTCATCCTCACGGCCGCTGCCGCCTGCCTGCGTCCCGAAGCCCTGCCGCCGGCCGCCCGGGCCACCCTGGGGCCGTTCGCGACCCTGGCCGCGATCATCGCCGGGTCGGTGCTGGCCGACCGGCTCGGGGTGTTCCGCATCCTGGCCGGCCTGCTGATCCGCGACCGGGCGCCCCGCGCGGTGGCCGCCGCCTCGGTCCTGGCGTTCACCGCCGTAGTCAGCGGGCTGGCCAATCTCGACGTCGCCGTCGTGGTGGCCATGCCGGTAGCAATGCAGGCCGCCCGCCAGCATCGCATCTGCGCCGGGCGGCTGGCCGCGGCGGTCGCGGTCACCGCCAACGCCACCTCGTTCCTCCTGCCCACCTCCAACATCACCAGCATGCTGCTGCTCGGCCGCGTCCCGCTCCCCCCGCTGGCCTATCTGCGCGGCTCGTGGCTCGCCTGGCTGCTGGTGACGGCGGTCACCGTCGGCCCGCTGAGCCTATGGCTGGCCCGCAACCCCCGGCCCGGCCCGCAGGCCCGCGAGGCCAGCGCCCGGCCCTCCGCCCGCGCCGCGCTCGACCTGATCCCCATGTTCGCCGCCGCCTCCGCGATCCGCGCCATCCTCGCCGCCGGCCTCACGCTGCGCGGCCCACTGGCCGCCCAGCTCACCGCCGGCTCCGCGCTGGCCGCCACGCTGAACAACCTGCCCGCGGCCGCGGCGCTGCGCCCGGCCGGAACAGCCGGGCTGTGGGCAGCCATCCTGGCCACCGCCATCGGGCCCAGCCTGCTGCTCACCGGCTCAGTCGCCACCTTGATCTGCCGCCGGATCGCCCGCGACGCCGGCGCCACGCTGCGGGCCTGGCAATACACCGCCACCGGAGCGGTGCTCGTGCCCGCCCAGCTCGCCGCTGCGGCCATCGGCCTGCACCTCACCAGCGCGCTGCACTGACCAGCCCCGCAACCCAGCGCCCGGACCGCCCCGCAGGACGCCAGCCAGCACAGTGTTCCCATGCCAGCGGCAGTGGCAGCCCGGCCTGCCACCACGCCATGACCAGGTGGCAAAGCCCAGCCTGCTCAGCACTCGATACAGCCCGTGCTCCCAGTCCGGCGCCAACGGGCAGTCACTGACTGGGGCACCCGCAGGTCCATGCGAAGTCCATGGCAGGTCTACCGGAGGTCAATCACTCCACGTCACCGCGAGCCTCTGGCAAAGCCTCCTCACCAGACGCCCGGGCACCAGGCTCGTGCGGTTCGTCACGATCTTCAGCGCAGTCCCAGGCACCGGGAACGCACCCGCTTGCGGCCACGCTAGCAGGGGGTATTACGGACTGTATCTGCCGCCTGGGCGAACGACCATCGCCCATGTTTGCTCCATGTTTGCTCGGATGTCGCGGTACGGCCCGGTAGCAGCCGACACCACACGGCACCCGCACTCGTGGTCTGCCGTACAGTCCGGCAGGTCACGGCACGCCTCGGCACAGAATGATACGAGGTGGAGGAGTAAAATCGAACAAAGCAGCGGACTCTTAATCCGCGGGTTCGGGGTTCGAGTCCCTGGCGGCGCACCCGGAGGTATTCACACTTCACCAGCATCCATGTTCACATTTGGGTCTGACACTCTGCGGCCTGCCCGCCAGCCTGGTTGATCTTGCTGTGCGGGCTGCCGTGGTGGTTGCTGGCTGCCTGGTGCCGGGGGTTGCGGGCGGGGTGGGAGCGCGCCGGGTCGCGCTGGTGGTGTGGTGGCTGCCGGGGCTGGGGGCGTGGTGGTGCTGGAGGTGCTGGTTATGGTGGCCCGGCGGCGAGCTGGGTGAGGCTGGTGCGCCGCCGCTTGCGGGTGCGGGGCGGCAGGCCGGCGGCGGCGCGGCGGGCGTTGCCGTCCTGGCGGGCCTGGTAGGCGTGCAGGATGCGCTGGTTGCGGACGGCGAGCAGGCAGGCGATCCAGAGCATGAGCGGGGTGAGGCCCGTCAGGCGGCACCAGCCGCGGGCGATGTTGTTGCTGGCGGTGTCTTTGATGGTGGAGAATCCGCGTTCGGCGCTGGTCCGCCGCCGGTAGGACTGCCGCCAGGCCGCCGACGGGTAGTCGTGTTTCTGGCGGGTCTTGGCTGCGATCTGGGGTCCGACGGTGATGGTCTGCTGGGTGCAGCAGGCGGGCGGGTGCTGCGGCGGGGTGAGGATCTCGGGCCGGTCCCGGGGCAGTTTCATCGACTCGGGGCGGACCGGGCAGCGGATCTTGCCGGCGGTGGCGGGGCAGGTGACGCGGTGGTAGCCGTCGGCGTCGTCGGCGGTGTGCCGGCCGAGCTTGTGCCGGGATAGCTCGGCGGCCTGCTGGTCGTGGCTGGCGATGGCGTCTGGCGCGGCGCCGGGCGGGAGCGGGCCGAGCTGGAGCAGGGCCGGGGGCGTGTTTGGGCAGTACAGGTTGCCGTTGGCGATGATCGCTCCGTGGTGGGTGCCGCGGGGTCCGCGGTCGTGCGGGTGCAGGTCCTGCACCAGCTGGGCGCCGGCGGCGCGGAGCGGCACCGCCCAGGCGGCGGCGGCGCGGTGGGCGTAGCCGGAGTCATCGAGGACGTCGCCGAGCGGGGATCCGGCCGCGGCCATGGCCAGCAGGACGGGGACGAGCGCCCGGGCCGGGTCCAGGTGGCAGGAGCACACGGTCATCCGGCGGGCCAGCTCGGGGACGGGCGGGCCGTTCTCTTCGGCCGCCATGGTCACTGCGCTGAGGTAGTAGCCGAAGAACATCTCGCCCTTGGGCCCGGGCAGGTTGCTGTTGCGGTGCCCCCAGGCGGCTTCGGGGCCGGCGCAGGCGGTGCTGCCGTGCCGGGGCGGGCGGGACCAGGTTTCGGCGTCGGTCCAGTCGGCTGCCAGCGCCGTGCTGGCGTTCTTGTGCGCGGCGGGGATGCTGGCCTCCAGCAGGCCGTCGCAGATGGCCTGCAGGTCATCGGAGGGCGCGCCGTCCGGGCTGTCTTTGCTGAGCGCTTTTGTGATCAGGCGGCAGGTGTGCTCGGTCTGCCGGTAGGTGAGCTGGTGCGGCCCGGTCTTCCAGTCCGCGGTGACGCCGAGCCTGATCTGGTCGGCCTCGGGCAGCGCGATGAGCGCCGCGCGGGTTTCGGTCAAGAACGCGGGCCGGCGGTCAGCCAGGGCCAGCAGCATGCCCAGGAGCAAGGTCCGCGCGGTCAGCTGCCGGCGGCGGACCGCGGCGGGCAGCATCTGTTCGATCCGCGCCGCCGCGCCGGATGCGTCGATGATGCCTTCGAGCACGGCCAGCGGGATGCTCACCGCTGGCTGCTGCCAGTGCGCTGCCCGCCCAGCAGCGCCACGGCCTGCTCCTCGCCGCCGGGCTGCAAGGCGGCGGCGATGTCGCCCAGCCGCTGGCAGCAGCTGATCCCGGCGGCGTGCAAGAACGTGGCCAGCCCGAGCAGCTGCCCGCATTCGGCCAGCCAGGTCGCGCGCAGCCGGGAAGTGTCCAGGGCCGGCAGCCCGGCCCCGCCGGCCAGCGACCGGGTCAGCGGGTTGGAGATGTTATGCCGTCCCGGGTCGCTGCCGCCGGTGACCAGGTGCTCGCCGGCGAACGCCGCTGATGCCAGCAGCCGGTCGTGGTGGCGGGCCAGCACCGGCACGCCGCGGGGCCTGCGCCCGGCGCGGACGGTCACGACCACGCCGCCGGACCGGGCAGCGATGTCGGTGCCGCGCACGCCGCGCAGGTCGGAGCGGATCAGCCCGGCCCCGGCCCCGAGGCAGACCAGCCCGGCCGCACGCGCCCGCCGCGCCGCCGTCGGCTGAGCATCGGCCAGTGCCAGGAACCCGGCGATCTCCGCCGGGCTGTAGGGGGCCTTGGCGCGCTCGCGGGGCAGCGGCGCATCCGCCGGCACCAGCTGCGGAACCACGGCCCGGGCCAGGAACCGCAGGTTCGTGCGCAGCGTCCGGCGGGCCGGCCCGGACAGGCCCGGGGCGTGCGCGGTGAACCGCTCGATCACCGACGGGTGCAACAGCACGCCCGGCGCCGGCTCCAGGCCCAGCCCGATGCCGTAGCCGGCGAGCTTTCCCGCCGCCCACAGCAGGTTCTTGGCCCGGTCCCGCCCGGCCGGCCCGGCCCGCGACACGACCTGCCGGGCAAACGCGGCCGCCTGCAGCGGCACCGACGACGGTTGCCACGCGGCGATGTAGCGGGCCACCTCCGTTTGCATACAGTAATTTATACTGAAAGACCATGCCGGGGTCACGGACCCGCGTGCCACCATGGGCAACGTGTCGCCCACCACACGCCAGCAGGCCCGCGCCGAGCGCATCGCCGCCGAGCTAGCCAGCCTCGGCCTCGCGCTGCCCGGCACCCTGATCGAGCGGCACGTCCGCTGCGGCCGGGCGAACTGCCGCTGCCACGCCGACCCGCCCGTCCTGCACGGCCCCTACTGGCAGTGGACCCGCAAGGTAGCCGGCAAGACCGTCACCCGGCTCGTCCCCGACGAGCAGCTCGACGACTACCGGCAATGGCTCGACAACCACCGCCGGCTCCGCGCCCTGGTCGCCGAGCTCGAAACCCTCACCCTGGCCATCGCCGACGCCCGACCGCGGAGGAAACGCCGGCCCGCAGCCTCTGACCGCGACACCAGGCAAACCACCACATAAAACTGTGGACGACGGCCGCTTAACCTGTGGCCAGCCCCGCTAGCAGCCACCGTTCCCGCACGTCACGGCCAAATGTGAGGACCTGACCCGGAGGTCTTCACGTTTCAGTGGGGGACCATATTCACGTTTGGGTCTGACATTCCGGGCGCGGCCTGTGTGCTTGCTTAGGTGCTGGGCCGTACCGAGCGTGGTGTGTGCTTTCCTGGTGAGTTTCTGCCTCGCGTGCCTGTTTGCGAGCATGCTCACGCTGCCTG
>WNGM01000104.1_pt1 | contig 85340 bp, 79 predicted proteins | sample 5400571 | NCBI WGS metagenome assembly WNGM01 (sample SAMN13153378, study PRJNA577476) | soil metagenome | isolation source: 100 cm soil or saprolite under Garry oak tree replicate 2 | place: USA:California | collected 2016-06-15
ACATGCTGGTGCTGTGGCGCCGGGGCGGGAGCCTGCAGCTGGCGCTCGACCGTCTGCATGGGATTGCGCCGGACCCGACCGCGGGGCCCGCGGAGCGGGATTCGATGCTGCCCGCCTTCGAGGGTCTGGAGCGGTGGCTTGCCCGGCCGGTGCGGGAGTTGCTGGTCGGGCTGGTGGAAGCGATCACCATCACCCAGGTCGAGTTGGCGGACGCCGAGGTGCGCGACGCCCGCGCGCGAACGATCCTTCAGAGGCGCTGGCGGCCCGACAGCCCGCTGCGCCGCGCGGCGACCGCCGCCCTGGCCCACCTGGAGGCCCGCGGAGTGAGCCTACGGGCGGTGCATCTTCAGGGCCGCGACATCGAGCAGGGCGACACCCCCTACTTCGTGGGATTGGGGTGCCGCCACATCAGGAGCATGCCGTGGCGCCTTGCAGAGTGGAAGGGCGAGGAGTGGCTCGAGGTGCCTCGCCCCACCAAGACCCAGCCGCTGCTGGCGCTTCGCATCACGGTGGCGGACCGGGACGCGCTGCTCGCCAAGGCCCAGGCGCTCTGAAACCGAAGGGCCATGTTGCATTCGGGCGCATCAGGGCGCCATCGTTTGGCGGATCCTCTTGTAACCGGTGGAGACCAATCCCATGACGCAGATCGCAGTGCTCGGCGACCTGTCGGGGCACCTGGCGCCGTTTGCGCAGGCGCTGCGCGAGCTCGGTGTTGACGTCGCCGCGGCGCAGGTGCCGGACGATCTGGTGGTGGTGCAGGTCGGCGATCTGGTCCACAAGGGACCGGATTCGGACGCGATCGTGGCGTTGGTCGACCGGCTGCTGGATGCGAACCCGGGCCGCTACGTGCAGTTGCTGGGCAACCACGAGGACCAGTGTCGCCACGCTACGCCGCTGGCGGGCCACCGGCTGGCTTCGGGTTGCTGCGGCGATCCGGACGACGCGCGGCGGGTCCTACCTGGTCACCCACGCGGGCCTGACTCGCTTGAACTTCCTGCACCATGTCGCCACCGAGGACGCTGGTCAGGCCGCCGAGGTGCTCAACGGCCTGGTGGAGACGCGCCCGAAGGTGATCCACGCTACTGGCGTGATGCTCACCGACCTGCGGTCGGGTCTGGCCGGGCCGTTGTGGGCGGAGGCGACGCGGGAGCTGTATCCCGGCTGGCTGCGGGCGGCTGCCGCGGGGCAGCCGCCGCCGTTTGGCCAGATCCACATCCTGTGCTCCTTGATGGAGAGCTCGTTTCGCCGCACTGAGCTGACCCGGCGTACGACGATCCTCGAACTGCACGACTTGGTGGGTGGCGGTGCCGCCCTTGTGCCGGTTGTCGAACCGGCGGCGGTGTTCCCGGTTGGTGTGCGACCGTGGCAGGGCGATGTGCTGTTGGTGCCGGATCGCTGAGGGCCCCGGAGGCGCCGAGCATCGCTGCCACGCACGCCTCCGGTCCCTCACCGGGGCGCAGTCCGGCACGGGAGGTGCTGGAAGCTTGCTGCGCCCCGGTGCCTGGCTCAGTCGCTGCCACCTTTCGTCCGATGGTCATCTCACCTCGTCGATCGATCAGCATCCGGCCCGCGTGCTCGGTTTGGCTCATGCGGCCGACACCGCTGTAGAAGCCTCCAGCGCTCGGGCTGGCGGGACCCGTACCGTCTGGGCGCCAGGACGCCGGCTGCACCAGCCCCGGCGCCACCAGCTCGAAGCCCTCAAAGAACCGCCCGATCTGGCTGCGGCCGCGCAGCACCAGTGGGGCGGACGCCTGCCGGTAGACCTCGGTGACCGTGGCTGCGGCCTGCGGGCGGAAGTCCGCAGTGGCATGGGAGGGCACCCGGCAGGACCCAGCCTACTCACAGCAGCAGCTGGGCGAGCTCCTCCAACAGGACCCTCACCCGTTGCGCCTGGTCGGGGTCGCCAACAGCGTGCGAGATGGCGTGGTCGATGCGGCGGCTCGCGCGGCTGATGATCGCCTGTTTGGCGGCCTCGGAGACCCGCACGCGGGTGCGCCGCCCGTCGGCGGGATCGGGTGTGGTTTCGACCAGCCCGCGCTGTTTCAGTCGGGCGACGGAGACCGACACGTGGCTTTGCACGAAGCCGGTGCGCGCCTGGATCTGGCTGACCGAGCTGCCGGGGTGGGTGAGGGCGTCTTCGAGCACGGCCAGCTCTCCCGGGGTCAGCGACGGGTCGCCAGCCTGGGTGGTGACGGCGCGCGACAGCTCGAGCAGCCGCTTGCCGAGCCGGTGCAGTTGTCCACCATCCACGCCCGCATCTTACATCGCTGCCGAAACATCGCCCACAATGTATCGTTACAGATACACAAGTACCACCAGGTCTGGGAGGCGGGCGATGGCGTCGCAGGAGTCGTTGACCAGCATGGGCAAGACCGCGCTTGGGATGGCGCGGGTGCGAGCGGAGGAGAGCCGCCGTCCGGACCGGCTCTTCGACGACCCCTACGCCGCGGCGTTTCTGGCCGCCGCCCCAGCCGACTTCCCCGAAGAGCAGGCGGTCTCCGGCGAGCTGGCCTCGCTGGGGGCGGTGTTCTTCTTCCACGGCGTCATCCGCACCCGGTTCTTCGACGACTACCTGCTCGCCGCCACCACCGCAGGGTGCCGTCAGGTGGCGCTGCTGGCCGCCGGGCTGGACACCCGCGCCTTCCGGCTGGCCTGGCCCGACGGGGTGCGGCTGTTCGAACTCGACCTGCCCGAGGTGCTGGCCTTCAAGCAGCAGGTCCTGGCCGCCCAGCACGCCGTGCCGCGCTGCCAGCGCACCGTGCTTGCCGCCGACCTCGGCGAGGACTGGCCGGCCGCGCTGACTGCGGCCGGGTTCCAGCCCACCCAGCCCACCGCGTGGCTGGCCGAGGGACTGCTCATCTACCTGTCCGCCGACCAGGCCGCCCACCTGCTCACCGCGGTCGGTGAGCTGTCCGCCCCCATCAGCCAGCTCGCCTTCGAACACGGCACCATCGCCGACAGCCCCCTGCTGGCCCAAGCCCGCGCGATCCCCGCCATGGACCAGTTCACCAAGCTGTGGAAGGGCGGCCTCGGCGCCCACGCGCCCGACTGGCTCAGCCGCCACGGCTGGCAGGTCCGGACCCACGAGCGCGCTGCCCTGGCCGCCGCCCACGGCCGGGCGGTGCCAGGCTCCTCCAGCGGCGGCTTCGTCACCGCCGTTCAGCCCGCGAGGCGCTGATCGGTGTCGGAGGACATGCCGGTTCCCGCCGACAACGCCATCCAAGGCCCAACGGCACCGTGGTCTGCTCACAATCGCGCTGAAAGCCGAAACAGCCACTGCTCGACTTCGGCCGAGTCGCTCAGGACTCGGTGCTGCCATCACAAGGCTCCGCGAAATATCGAGGCCTAGCGGCCCACGAAGTTCGCCTCCCGCTTCTCGACAAACGACGCCACGCCCTCGGCGGCGTCGTCGGTCCTGACCACCTGGCGTCTGCGTTCGACCATGGCTTTTGTTGCTTGAAGCGGTCCGGCGTTCACCGCGAGCCGGGACACGGCGAGCGAATGCTTGATCCCGAGCGGTGCGGCTCGGGCGATGGTCGTGGCAAGGGCGGCGGCCCGCTCGAGCGCGATACCCTCCGGGACCAGTTCCTGGACCAGACCGATGCGGTAGGCCTCCTCCGCCGCCAGGGTGTCGCCCGTCAGCAGGTAACGCTGAGCGTTGCCCCACCCGACCCGTTCCGGCCAGCGAATCACACCGCCGCCGAAGGCGAAGATGCCTCTCGTGACCTCGGGTTGGCCGAGCAGCGTCCCTTCCGCGGCGACAAGGATGTCGCCGTTCAGCGCGATCTCGAGGCCCCCTGCGAGGCATGCCCCGTGCAGAGCCACAATGAGCGGCTTGGAAAGGCGGCGTCCGGACAACCCGAACGGGTCGAACCCGTCCTCGCCGAAGCCCAGCACGTCGCTGTCAACGGTGTCTTTCAACTGGGTGAGGTCGAACCCGGCGCAGAACACGGGCCCGTGGCCGAAGAGAACCGCGCAGCGCAGGTCGTCGTCGGCGTCGTACTCGGCGTATGCCGCTGCCAGCCCCGAGAGAATGTCGCTTGTCAGGGCGTTGCGTTTCTCAGCCCGGTCGATGCCGACCATGAGCACCCGGTCCTGCGTTTCGGTCGTCACACGACCTGCGCGCCCGCGCGAGCTGCCGCCGACGTGGGCTGGATCGGTGGTCATCGGTGGATCTCCTTTCCGTCAGCCGGGGCACGGCCGAACCGGGCCCCGGTGTGCGATCTCAACGGACCCGGTGAGTGGGGTGAACACCCTCCGGTCCCTTCGCTCGGCGTTCTCGTTTCCCCGCGGGACTGTTCCTTTCGTTGTGGGCGGCCGTGACACTCCGCGGCCAGCGACCGCCCGTTGCGGGGCTTTCAGGTGCGAGGCACCACGTTTTGCAAGCGCACTTGTCCGACGGCGACCAGGCGCTCATCTGCGTCGCTGATCCTGACCTCCCAGAGCTGCTGGGTGCGTCCTTGCTGGATCGGTCGGGCGACGACCTGGACCCGACCGCTGATCATCGAGCGCAGGAAGTTGGTGTTGTTGTTGACACCCACGGCGACAAGACCGTGCTCGGAGGCGGCCGCCACGGCACCGACAGTGGCTGCGCTCTCGATGGCGGTCGTGTAGACACCGCCGTGGACGAGCCCCCACGGCTGGTGGTGCTCAGGGCCGAGGTCGATGACGCCTTCGACCCGGCCGGCGGCGACGTGGGTGAACCGCAGGCCGGCGGCGACCAGAAAATCGCTGGCGTTCTCCAGATCCGGGGTGTGCGGGCTCTCGGTGTCGGTCACGCGTTCTCCTCCAGGGCCAGGCACAATGCCATCCGGTTAGTCAGCACCCATGAGGTCGGGCTTGGTCAAGCCCCTGCTGCCTTCTCGTGATGGCCCAATTTGCCGGGCCGAGCCGGGGTCAAGGTGGAGCGCCCGACTGGACGAGCGACCTTGACACCGGCGACGACCGGCGCAGGATCGTGGGACGAGAAGGCCCGCCAGCCGGCGCGTCCGGCACGGCCGCAGGCGGCGCTGCGGCACGACCGGCTGCCACTGCTGAAGCGGTGGGGCTGCTCGAGACGGAGGCGCTCGTCAGCGAGCTGTGCCACGGCATGACCACGCTCGCCTCCGGGGAGGCGTTTGGGCGGCGCTGCCCGCTTCGCGGCCGGCGAGGGCCGGCACGGCGACCCTACGTGCCAGCCTGCTCGGTGTCCTCGGTGACCGGCGGGCAGGAGCACACGAGGTTGCGGTCGCCGGCGGCGGCGTCGACCCGGCCGACCGGCGGCCACCACTTGGTCGCCCGCAAGCCTGGCACTGGGTAGGCGGCCTGCTCGCGGCCGTATGGGTGTGGCCAGTCGTCGGCGCAGACGTCCTGGGCGGTGTGGGGGGCATTGTGCAGCGGGTTGTCGTCGCGGTCCCATTCGCCGGCCGTGATCCGGTCGACCTCGCGGCGGATCGCGATCATCGCGTCGCAGAAGCGGTCCAGCTCGCGCAGGGACTCGCTCTCGGTCGGCTCGATCATCAGCGTGCCGGCGACCGGGAACGACATGGTGGGGGCGTGGAAGCCGTAGTCGCTGAGGCGCTTGGCCACGTCCTCGGCGCTCACGCCAGCCGCGACCTTGAGCGGGCGCAGGTCGATGATGCATTCGTGCGCGACCCGGCCGGCCTGCCCCGCGTACAGGATGGGGTAGTGCGGCGCGAGCCGGTGCGCGACGTAGTTCGCGTTGAGGATCGCGACCTCGGTCGCGCGGCGCAGGCCGTCTGCGCCCATCATGGCAATGTACATCCACGAGATCGGCAGGATCCCGGCGGAGCCCCACGGCGCGGCGGCGACCGCGCCGATGCCGCTGGCCGGCCCGGCCTCGGCGCGCAGCGGGTGGTTCGGCAGGAACGGCGCCAGGTGGGCCCTGACCGCGACCGGGCCGACGCCCGGCCCGCCGCCGCCGTGCGGGATGCAGAAGGTCTTGTGGAGGTTGAGGTGCGTGACGTCCGCGCCGAACCAGCCGGGCTTGGCCACGCCGACGATCGCGTTGAGGTTCGCGCCGTCGACGTACACCTGCCCGCCGGCGGCGTGGACCAGGTCGCACAGCTCGCGGATGCCCGCCTCGAACACGCCGTGGGTGGACGGGTAGGTGACCATGGCGGCGGCCAGGCGGTCGACGTGCTGCTCGGCCTTGGCGCGCAGGTCGCCGAGGTCGACGTTGCCGTGCTGGTCGCAGGCGACCACCACCACCCGCATGCCGGCCATGGCCGCGGAGGCGGCGTTGGTGCCGTGCGCCGAGGATGGGATCAGGCACACGTCGCGGCGCTCGTCGCCGCGGCTGCGGTGCCAGGCGCGGATCGCGAGCAGCCCGGCCAGCTCGCCCTGCGAGCCGGCGTTCGGCTGCAGCGACACGGCGTCGTAGCCGGTGATCTCGACGAGCATCGCCTCCAGCTCGCGGATCAGGTCGAGGTAGCCCCGGGCCTGCTCCAGCGGTGCGAACGGGTGCATGTTCGCGACCTCGGGCCAGGAGATCGGCGCCATCTCGCTGGTAGCGTTGAGCTTCATCGTGCAGGAGCCGAGCGGGATCATCGAGCGGTCCAGCGCCACGTCCTTGTCGGCGAGGCGGCGCAGGTAGCGCAGCAGCTCGGTCTCGGAGTGGTAGCTGTGGAACACCGGGTGGGCGAGGATCTCGCCAGCGCGCCGCAGCGCCGCCGGGATCCCCTCGGGCAGCGCCGGGTCCGCGTCCAGCGCGGCAACCGACGCCCCGCCGTCGCCGCTGTCGCCTTGGCCGCCCGCGGTCACCCCGAACGCCGCCCAGACCGCCTCGACGGTCGCAGTGGTGGTGGTCTCGTCGAGGCTGACCCCGAAGGTGTCGGCGTCGACCTCGCGCAGGTTGATGCGCCGTTCCCGGGCCGCGGCGGCGACCGCAGCGGCCCGACCGGGTATCCGCACGGTCAGCGTGTCGAACCAGGTGCCGTTCGCCACCTCGACCTTGTTGCCGACGCCCTGGCGCAGGCCCGCGGCAAGGATGGAGGTGAGCCGGTGGACCCGCTCGGCGATCGTACGCAGACCGTCCGGGCCGTGCCAGACCGCATACATGCCCGCGACGACCGCGAGCAGTACCTGGGCGGTGCAGATGTTGCTGGTCGCCCGCTCGCGGCGGATGTGCTGCTCGCGGGTCTGCAGCGCCAGCCGCAGGGCGGGCCGCCCCGCCGGGTCGGTGGACACCCCGACCAGCCGCCCGGGCAGCGAGCGTACGTACGCCTCGCGGGTGGCCATGTAGGCCGCGTGCGGGCCGCCGAACCACATCGGCACGCCGAAGCGCTGCGACGACCCGACCACGACGTCGGCGCCCAGCTTGCCTGGCGGAGCCAGCAGCACCAGCGCGAGCAGGTCGGCGGCGACCGTCACCAGCGCCCCGGCGGCGTGAGCGCGCTCGATCACCGGGCGCAGGTCGCGCACGGCCCCACCCGACCCCGGGTACTGCAGCAGCACGCCGAAGACCGGCCGGGCGTTCGGGTCGAGGTCGGCCTCCAGGTCACCGACAACCACCGGGACGCCGAGTGGCTCCGCCCTGGCCCGCAGCACCGCGATGGTCTGCGGGTGGCAGTCGGCGTCAACGAAGAAGGCGCCCTCGCGTTCGACCTTGCGCTCGCGGCCGGCGAGCCGTCGGCTCATCGCCATCGCCTCGGCCGCGGCGCTGCCCTCGTCGAGCAGGGAGGCGTTGGCCAGCTCCATGCCGGTGAGGTCGGCCACCATGGTCTGGAAGTTCAGCAGCGCCTCCAGCCGGCCCTGCGCGATCTCCGGCTGGTAGGGCGTGTAGGCGGTGTACCAGGCGGGGTCCTCCAGCACGTTGCGCTGGATGACTGGCGGGGTGATCGTGCCGTGGTAGCCGAGGCCGATCAGCGAGGTGAAGACCTGGTTGCGGGTGGCCAGCTCGCGCAGGCGGGCGCTGGCGGCTGGCTCGGTCATGCCAGCGGGCAGGCCGAGGGGCCGGTCCGGGTCGAGGCGGATGGCGGCGGGGACCGTCTGGTCGAGCAGCCTGTCCAGCGACGCGAGGCCCAGCTCGGCGAGCATCTTGACCTGCTCGTCGGGGCTCGGCCCGAGATGGCGGTCGGAGAACTCCTCGCGTCGCTCGAGCTCGGCCAGGGAGGCGCGCTCCCGGTTCATTCGGAAGACCTCCTCAGGACGCACGGTTAGGCAGGCTCCCCGCACCCGGGCAGCCGAGCGTTGCGGCGAAGCTACCGTACGGCTTTGGTGCCGTATTGGAACGACTGGCGCTCGTCGAGCCGCCGGTCGATCCACGCGGCGAGGCGTTGCGCGGCCAGGGTGTCCCCGCGGACCTGGGCAGCGCGTAGGCGGGCGGCGGTGTCCACCAGGGCGTGGTCGAGTTCTGCGACGGGGTCGGAGGTGACCAGCATCTCCAGCTGGTCGAGGATCACGATGTCGTCCATGGCACGCCTCGCGGGTGTGCGGTCTGGCGGTGATGGGCTGCCCATGGGGAGCGATTCCCGCGATCAGGATGGATCGGGCGGGCCAGGGCAGAGGTTGGCGCCGACTTGGGACCGGAATCGAGAGTTCGAGGAAGCGGTGTAAGCACCTCGGCGTATCGTCCGCTGTTCCACCGGCCCCGGCTGGCGGTCGGCGACGCGGTGCCGGCAAGGAGCTGACAGTAAGGAGCTGACAGTGCTGCCACCGCCGCATAGCAACACCGAGAACCAACCTTGTCGCGAGGGGACCTCTAACCGATCAACAGGAGTGAAACGACGTCTTACCGATCCGTGCTACCGCGCACGAGACTTCCGACCGGCGGTACTTAGCCCGTGGGTTCGCTGTGAACGAGGTGCGCTTCCTCGGAGTCTGGGTCCCAATCGGTGGTCTCGACGTGCTCGACCGACGAGCGGTGCAGGGAATCCTCCGGCGCCCCGCACGCGTAGCACACCTTTCCGCGGTGTTCGTGGTGCCGCGGCGTGGCCCTCCCATCGACCTCCGCGATCCTGGCCAGGAGTCGTTCGTTGAGCTGCTGGGTCTTCGCCTTCCGGTACTCGTCGCGCGCCGGCAGGACCGTGTCGAGCGCAGCCCTCGCGGTCGGCACGTCCGGCTTCCCTGCCCGGATCTCGCCCAGGAGCGTGCTGTAGATCCTGGTCAGCTCGCTGATGACCGGCGTGGGATACTCGCGCCCCTGGATCTTGAGCGTCGTGACCCCGAGCGCGACGTACCTGGGCACATCCTCGAGGAGCTGGTAGATCTCGTTGTTGCTCTTCTCCAGGTAGGTCAGGACCGGCGCGGGGAACTTCTCGGCGATCTCCGGGTGGTGCGTGCCAAGGCACGGCCTGAAGCACACGCCTCCCTTGTCCGGGTTGCCGATGAGCTTGGTCCGCGTGGTGCCATCGGAGTCGTGCACCACCTGCTCCTCGAAGTAGGGGGCGAAGTAGTCGTACAGGCGGCAACCCCCCACGCCGGTCACGCACCGGTTCGAGTGGATCAGCAGCTCGACCCCGATCCCCACCTCATCCGCGGTCTGCTTGAGCCCTGCGATGCGCTGGTAGGTGTTGAGGGCGGTCGAGGCGACGAACTGGGTGGCCCCGGCCTGCTTGACCTGCTCCATGCGCTTTCTGTTACGGACGTTGCACCCGACGCTGGCGTGGATCGTGATCTCCGGGTAGCGCTCGTGCACCACCCGCATGGCGTCGTCCGACTTCATGATGAAGCCGTCCACGCCCCAGGCCGCGTACGCGTCGACCTTCCTGAGCATCTGCGAGTGATCGTCGAGCTCGATGTCGGCATTCAGGGCCACGCGGAGCTTCGCTCCGTTGTCGTGCGCGACCTGGGCCGCCTCGCGGACCTGGTGATGCTGGAGCTCGAATTGTGCTGTTCGCCGGCTCCACCCCACCGGCCCCACATACACGGACTCGGCACCGGCGGCCACAGCCTCTCGGACCATCTCCAGGGATCCGCCGGGCGAAAGCAGCTCCACCATAGGGTGATCTCCATTCCGGATCGACCGCATTGACGCAAAGTCTGATCCTCTGCCGAGGGACCGTCAACGAATCGGCGCCAAGCGGGGAGCCTCGCCTGGATGGAGCGGAAGCGACACCCATGAGCCGCCGCCCGGGGCCCGGCACTTTGGGGTCAGGCCGTCGGCTACCATGTCGGTGACGGGCTCCTGGAGGTGGCGATGCCCGAGGACCACGGCGGCCGACTCCATCACATCCGGGCCGGCCAACTGGATCCCGAGACGGCCCAGACCGGCGGGATGCGACGGGCCGCGGCGATCTGCCGGGCCACCACCGGCTCGTTGGCGATCTGGATGGGCGAGACCCGGGTCGCCCCGGCCACCGTCTCGGCCCCGCACCACCACGGCCACAGCGAGACCGGCATCTACGTGGTCAGCGGCACGCCGACGTTCGTGTTCCTGGATGGCGACGAGGAGGTCCGGCTCGAGACCGGCCCTGGCGACTACGTGTACGTGCCGCCGTTCGTTCCCCACCGCGAGGAGAATCCCTCCCCCGACCAGGACGCGGTGGTGGTGATCGCCCGCACCACCCAGGAGGCGGTCGTGGTCAACCTGGAGAGCCTGCGGACCTGACCGCCGGTTCGGTCAGGAGGTGAACCCCATCGCGAGCCCGCATCCTGCTGCACGGATCCTTGGTCACCCGCGTTCTGGCTGGCACCGGGGAGAAGATCGACCGGGGTTGGTGTCTCATGGTCGCTTTCTTTGCCCTCTGCCGCGGCTCGGAGCATGACAGTAGCAGCGCGGGGAGCGAACTCCCCGCGCTGCTACGCGCCGGAAACTGGGCCGTGCTGGCTATGCCTGGCGCAGCGGCCGCACGGGGAGAACCTCGCGCTTGAAGGTGAAGTTGGTCACCCCCGCGAACGACGCGTACCAGGCCGCGGCCGCGGTGGCCAGCCCGAACCAGCCGCCGAGCTTGGTGATCGAGTCGTTGCCGGCCGCGTCCCCGATCCCGAGCACGATGAACGTGACCGTAAGGAGCAGGAAGACCAGGCTCACGGCCGCGGTGGTGCGCAACGAGGCCACCCACATGTAGGCCGTGAAGATGCCCCACGCGATCAGGTAGAGGCCGACCGCCGAGCCCCTGTTGGCCTGCGGGACCGAGCCTGCGAAGAAGGTCACGTACGCCCAGAAGGAGATCCAGAACGCGCCGTAGGAGCTGAAGGCCGTCGCGCCGAAGGTGTTGCCCTTGCGGAACTCCCACATTCCGGCCAGGAGCTGCGCTCCGCCGCCATAGGCGAGCGCCAGTCCCAGCACGATAGGTTCGCCCTTGTTGTCCACCAGGCCAGCGTTGAACATGCTGAGCACGAAGGTGGTGAGGGCGAAGGCGGCCAAGCCGAGCGGTGCCGGGTCCGCGATGCTCGCCGCCGCCGGGTCCACCGGTGCTGCCGCCGTAGCGCGGTTGCTGGCAGCGCGGGCAGCTTCGATGTCTTCTGCCATCGAGCGCCTCCTTGCACTAGCAGCTATGCGGGATTACCCGCCTGTAGCCGGATCGTGCGCTTGCCCTCCTCTTCGGTCAAGGGTCGCCGCCTTGCCCGTTGCGAGGCCGCCGGCCTCCCTCCCCGGACCGAGACTCCTTCCGATTCCGACAATCCTGCCGAGGATCTCGCCTTCGTTGACAGCGCCATTGCGAGCGCCAGACAATGAGTGGCCATCAAAGGGCTGCCTCCCACATGGGAGGTATGAGGTCTACAGCGGTGGTCCCGGTGTCGTCCACGAGGAAGGAGACGCCATGGGAGACAGTCCTGCTGGACCTGGCAAGCTGGAGACCAAGGTCAAACCTTGGCCCGCCGTCCCGCTGCCGACAGCCGAGGAGGTCTACGGCAATCTGCCGCCGCCCGCGCGCGAGTACCCGACGTTCCTCGAGTCGATCGTCCATTGGAAGGACGCGCACGACAAGCCCGAGGCGCTCTCCAGGCTCAGGGTGCTCGACTGCTCGCATACCGCGGCCATCGGCCACTGGTGCTCGTCGCTGCTCGCGGAGCTCGGGGCCGAGGTGATCCAGGTGGAGCCCCCTGGGGGGGACCCCCTGCGCAAGCTGACCCCCTTCGGGAGGAAGCACTACTACTTCCACGACAGTGAGCGGGGCGAGCCGGTCGGGCCGCACTTCCTCCACGAGATGCGGAACAAGCTGTCGGTGACCCTCAACCCGGCGGCCGAGGAGGGGCGCGAGATCCTGAAGAAGCTTGCCGTCCACGCCGACGTCCTCATCGAGAACGCCCCGCCTGGCCAGTTCGACGCCTGGGGCATCGGCTACCGGCAGCTCCGGGAGATCAACCCCCGGCTGGTCTATGCCTGGGTGGGCCAGCGGGGCCAGTGGGGGCCGCTCAAGGACAAGCCCGGGATGCTCGACCCCACGGCGCAGGCCGCGTGCGGTTTCGTCCACGGGACCGGCATTCCGAAGGAGCAGGGCGGGCAGCCGGTCCGCTCGGCCATGTGGATGGCGGACCACGTGGGCGGGACGAGCGCCGCGATGGGGATCCTGGCCGCGCTCATCCACCGGGACCGGGTGTCGGGGAAGGGACAGTTCGTCGAGGCCACGGGCGCCGAGGCCGTCATTCGGATCCTGGACTACGACTGGGCCTGGTACGGCATGGACGGCAGCATCCGTCCCCGCTACGGCAACTGGGACCTGGCGATCAACATCTACGCCGTCAACCCGTGCAAGGACGGGCTCATGATGGTCGGCGGTGGCCACGACCGGCTCTGGTACCGGATCTGGAAGACCGTCGGCAAGGACCGCCCGGAGCTCGAGGACGACATCCTGGACGACAAGAAGCTGCGGACCGTCACCGACCGCCTGCCCCATGAGGCCCAGGTGAAGACCTACACGAACCTCACGGAGTGGATGAAGGCCAAGCCGAGGGCGGAGGCCGAGAAGGGGCTGCTCGCCGAGCAGGTCGCCTCCGGCGGTGTGCTGTACGTGGACGAGGTGGCCGAGTACCCGCAGTTCAAGTACCGGGGCCACGTTCGCAAGCTGGACGACCCGCTGTACGGCGAGGTGGTGTACGCCGGGTCTGCGTTCAAGGGGCAAAAGACCCCGGGCCGGGTGAAGTGGCTCGGCCGGCCGGCCGGATACGACAACGAGGACACCTACCGGCGGCTGCTGGGCTTCACCAAGGACGACCTGAGGCGGCTCGCCTCGCAGGGGGTGATCTAGGCCATGGCCACGGCCGAGACCGGAGCCGGGGACGGGTTCGAGGAGTTTTGCCGGGAGGAGTTCAACCCGGCGGAGGTCTTCTCCAAGCCCGAGGCCTTGAAGGGCTACCGCGTCCTGTCCTGCACGCAGTACATCCTCGGGCCGAGCTGCGCGAGCTATCTCGGCGAGCTTGGCGCCGAGGTCATCAAGATCGAGCAGCCGCGCGCGGGCGAACCCATGCGGCACACGACCCCGTGGAACGAGCCCTCCCTATACCCCCTGTCCCGGTGGCTGCCGGAGCGGGGGACGGGGCTGGGGTTCTTCGGGGCCAACTTCAACGAGTACTTCATCGGTCTGGACTTCCACCGGCCGGAGGCCAGGGAGCTCATGCTCAAGCTGGCCGCCAAGGCCGATGTCATGGTGGAGAACTATCGGCCCGGCACGTTCGACCGCTGGGGCATCGGCTACCGCCAGCTCCGGGAGGTCAACCCGCGGCTGGTCTACGCGTGGCTGGGTGGGTTCGGGGGCTGGGGCCCGGGCCGGGTCCGCGCCTCCTACGACATCCTCGGCCAGGCCCAGGGCGGGGCCTTCGGGATCACCGGGGTCCAGGAGGAGTTCGGAGGGTACCCGTCGAAGCACACCATCTGGCTCGCCGACTACTGGGGCGGGATGATGCAGGCGGTCCACATCCTCGCCGCGCTGCACTGGCGGGACACCCTGTCCGGCGAGGGGGCGTTCCTCGAGTACTCCCAGGTCGACGGGGTCACCCGTCAGCTCGAGTGGTCACTGCCGGTGTACGGGCGGTACGGCGTCGTTCGGCAGCGGTGGGGCAATTGGGACACCGAGTTGGCCGTGCACGGGATTATCCGCTGCGGCAGGTCCTCCTACCCCGAGTCGGACAATCCTCAGGAGCAGGAGGAGGGCTACCTCCTGGTGACCGCGTACGAGGACGCGGATTTCGCCAGGCTGTGCGGCGCGACCGGGCTCCAGGACCTGGCGGCGAAGTACCCCGACCTGGACGCCAGGGTCCCTCCCGACGCCCAGCGGGAGATCTACGCGGCCCTGGAGGCGTGGGCGAGCGACAAGACCAAGGAGGACGCCGCCCGTGTCCTTGACGACAACGACGTCCTGAACCAGCCCGTGTGGAACGCCAAGGAGGTGGCCGAGCACCCGCACTGGCGGGAGCGGGGCTCCATTCAGTGGCTGGACGACCAAACCTTCGGCGACGTGCTGGCGCAGGGCCCCGCCTACAAGCTGAGCGAGACGCCACCCCGGCTGAAGTCGGCGTTCAAACCCGTGGGCGCCGACAACGAGTACATCTACACCAAGCTCGCCGGGCTGAGCAGGGGCGAGATCGAGCGGCTCCAGGAGGAGGAGGTGATCTAGGGTGGCGGGTGGCAACGCGGGCCTGATCCTGCGCTGCGAGACGTGCGGGACGAAGAACTACCTCGACCCTTACGCCTTCTTCAACTTCTCGGGGACGACCAAGTGCGCCGGCTGCGATCAGGCCTACGCGATCGCGCTGCAAGCCGGCTTCGTGACGCGCGGGCCGGAGCGGACCGATCGGGAGCCGGATCGCCTGCCCGGCTACGCGGAGACGAAGGATTTCGAGCCGGTCACGGGCGCCGGCAAGACGGCTGACTCGCCAAAGGCGCAAGCCCAGATGGTCGGCAAGCCGAAGCCGATCTCCCAGAGCATCCGAGGAAAGCCCACGAGTGGGAGGCCGCTCAGCAAGGAGGAGCTCATCGGATCGCGGCCGCGGTTCGTGGTCGAGGGGTAGCAGAAGAGAGAAGGGGCGCCATGTGGGAGTGCTTCCGTGAAGCCCTCAATCCGGAGATCCAAAAGGAGTACATCGGCTACTGCACGCGCGCCGAGGCTCCCTTCTGGGTGATGGTCCCCAAGGAGGACGCCTCCAGCGAGACCTGTCCCTTCTGCGGGGCGGCGCGAGCAGCCCAGCCGGCCGCGGCGGCGGCCGTTGGAGGTGACCGTTGACGGTGAAGATCGAGTTCTACTACTCACCCAAAGACAAGCCGTCCGAGCGGTTCCCGGCGAGCGTCGACAACATTCTGAAGAAGCTGAACGAGCTGCAGCAGCTCGGTGTCCGGGCCGACGCGATCGACGTGAACCAGGCCGAGGACGTCTTCCGCCTCTACCACAAGGCGCTTGTGGGCCCGAGCGCGGCGAAGCGGGCCGTGTTTGGGATGAAGGGGGCGCTCGAGTCCGACTTCGGCAGGTCGTGCCCTGCCCTGTACGTCTACGAGGACGCCGGGGACCGCTACCCCACGGACGCCTACCCGCGCAGTGACCGGGAGCTGGGGCTCATCGGCATCGAGGTGGCCCTGGACGAGCTGCTTGCCGCGCAGGGCCCCGCGGCCCAGGCAGGCGGCCCAAGCCCCGCAGTCATACGGGAGCCATAGCCAGAGGAGACGCCGAAGCCCTCGTCGGGAGGGCCAGGCCGGCGTGATCGGAGGCGGCGATGGGAAGGATTCCCGATGAGTACCTCCCGCCGGAGGATCTGCGGCCGACGAGGATACGGACCATCCCCGAGGTGCAGGCCTACCCCAACCGCATGAACCCCACGTCGGAGCTGCTCGACCGGCAGGTGGAGCAGCTCCGCGGGGACAGGCCCGCGATCCGCTTCCAGGACCGGGTCATCACCTACGCCGGCCTCCAGGAGCAGGCGAACAGGCTTGGCAACGTGCTGGCGGCCCGTGGAGTGGACGAGGAGGACCGGGTTGTGATCCTGTCCCCCAACCAGCCCCTCTCGGTAGCCGCGAATTTCGCGGTCATGAAGCTGGGGGCCATCCCGGTCCCCGCCTCCCCGCTGCTCTCGCCGCCGGAGATCGCCTGGGTGCTGAACAACTCCGAGGCCCACGTCCTGCTCGCGCACGCGGCGATGCTGCCGCTCGTCGCCAAGGCCCGGTCCGAGTTCGCGCGGGACCCGACGATCCTCGGATTGGCCCCCCCGTCCAGCGGTCTCGCCGAGGCCGGCGTCGAATCCGTGCTCCCGCTGATGGAGAAGGCCGACGCCGCGCTGCGGGCGGTGCCCCGGGAGAAGGACCGGATCGGGGTCCTCCTCTACACCTCCGGCACGACCGGAAAGCCGAAGGGCGTCGTGCACCTGGTGGAGGAGATCATCGCCGTCGCCGACACCTTCGGGCGCTACGGCTGGAAGCTCCGCGAGGACGACGTGCTGTTCAGCCCCGCCCCCCTGGCGTTCGCCGCAGGGTATGGGGCGATGGCCATCATCCCGTTCCGCTTCGGAGCCGCCGTCTCCCTCATGCCCCGGTTCGAGCCAGAGGCGGCGTTCCAGACGGTGGAGCAGCACCACGCCACCGTCCTCACCATCCTGCCCACCTCCTACCGGAAGATGCTGCAGGTGCCGGACGCCTCCAAGCGCTTCGACCTGTCGGCCGTGCGGCTGTGCACGGGCGGCGGCGAGGCGCTGACCGCCGACACGTATCACCGCTGGCAGGACAGCTTCGGGCTCGAGATCTTCGAAGGCTTCGGCACGACCGAGATGCTCTACGTCTTCGTGTCGGCTGTGGTGACCGAGAGGGCCAGGCCCGGCTCGTTTGGTACCGCCGTCCCCGGCTACGAGGTCAAGATCGTGGACGACCAAGGCAACGAGCTCGCGCCGGGCGAGCTCGGCCGGATGGTGGCCAGAGGCCCGACCGGGACCATGTACTGGCGGCCCCTCGAGGAGGGCGCGCGGCTCATGGCGAGCCAGCGCCAGGCGGTGGTCGGGGAGGGCTGGAACCTGGTCGGCGACTACGCCCAGACCGACCAGGACGGCTACTTCTGGTTCGTGTCCCGGGAGGACGACCTCATCAAGTCCTCGGGGTACCGCATCGGGCCGGACGAAGTCGAGATGGCGATCGCCACGCACCCCGCTGTGGCCGACGTCGGGGTCATCGGCGTTCCCGACCCGATCCGCGGGCAGAACACCAAGGCGTTCGTGGTGCTCAAGGAGGGGTCGACCCCGAGCGAGGCACTCAAGCAGGAGATCGTCGACTACTGCCGGGCGGAGCTCGCCGTCTACAAGCTCCCTCGGGAGGTCGAGTTCGTGGAGGCGGTGCCGAGGACCGTCACCGGCAAGCTGCTGCGCCGCGTGTTGCGGGAGGGTGTCTAGCCTGCGGATGACCAGCAGCGGCACCCCTGCCCCCGCGCCGCCGGCGAGCGTGCCCGCCCGCGGAGGCGCCGTGCTCACGCCGCTGCTGTTCACCGGCTGCGTCCAGTACCCGTGGCCGTCGCTCACGCACCTTCGCTGGTTCCAGGTCGTGACGCTGTTCAACCCGATCACCTACGCCAGCGAGGGGTCCGCTCGGCCATGTTGCCACTGAGCCCCCACGTGACCACGTGGAAGGCGGCTGCGGCGCTGGCGGCCGTCACCGTAGCGCTCGCCGCCGCCGGCGTCGCCGGGTTCCTGCGCCGCGCGCTCGACTGACCCCGCTACGCCATGCGCGGCCGTGGCGCAGGAGGTACTTGCCCAGGCCTGACCGGGGGCCTGTCGGTCTTGATGGGTCGCCGGCCGCCATCGGGCCGCGGGTAGTCTGGGGGCGAACGATCCGGTCGCCCGGCGGACAGGAGGGACGCATGATGACCGCTACAGCTCAGGGCTCCAGCGCGCTGACGGTGACCGACAACCGGACGGGGAAGGTCTACGAGATCCCGATCGTCGACAGTGCGATCCCGGCCGCCGCCTTGCGCCAGATCAAGATCAGTGACGACGACTTCGGCTTGCTGTCGTACGACCCGGCGTTCATGAACACCGCGAACTGCCGCAGCGCGATCACCTTCATCGACGGCGAGCGCGGCATCCTGCGCTACCGCGGCTACCCAATCCAGGAGCTGGCCGAGCACGCGACCTTCCTCGAAGTGGCCTACCTGCTGCTCGAGGGCGAGCTGCCGACCAAGGCGCAGCTGGACGCCTGGGTCGAGCAGGTCACCAGCCACACCTTCATCCACGAGAACATCAAGAAGCTGATCGACGGCTTCCATCACGACGCCCACCCGATGGGCATCCTGATCGGCACGATCGGGGCGCTGTCGACCTTCTACCCGGACGCCAAGCGCATCTTCAACGCCGACGCACGCCGCAAGCAGATCGTGCGGCTGATCGCCAAGATCCCGACCCTGGCCGCCTTCGCCCAACGCCACGCGGTCGGCCAGCCCTACGTGTACCCAGACAACAGCCTGTCGTACGCGGGCAACTTCCTCAGCATGATGTGGAAGATCTCAGAGCCTCGCTACCAGCCCGACCCAGTCCTCGAGCATGCCCTCGACGTGCTGTTCATCCTGCACGCCGACCACGAGCAGAACTGCTCGGCCACGGCGATGCGCACGGTGGGCAGCTCGCATGCCGACCCGTACTCGGCCGCCGCCGGCGCCGCCGCCGCTCTCTACGGCCCGCTCCACGGCGGCGCCAACGAGCAGGTGCTGCGCATGCTGAGCGAGATCGGCTCGGTCGACCGGGTGCCCGAGTACGTGCGGCGGGTGAAGACGGGCGAGATGCGGCTGATGGGCTTCGGCCACCGCGTCTACAAGAACTACGACCCTCGGGCCACGATCATCAAGCAGGTCACCGACGAGGTCTTCAAGGTGACCGGGCGCAACCCGTTACTGGAGATCGCCCTGGAGCTGGAGCGGGTCGCGCTCGAGGACGATTACTTCATCACTCATCGGCTCTACCCGAACGTGGACTTCTACTCGGGGATCATCTACCAGGCGATGGGCTTCCCGGTGGAGATGTTCCCGGTGCTGTTTGCGATCGGCCGCATGCCGGGCTGGCTCGCCCAATGGCAGGAGGGCCTGCTCGACCAGGAGCAGAAAATCACCCGACCGCGCCAGATCTACGTGGGCAGCGCCGAGCGCCACTTCGTGCCCGTCTCTGACCGGTGAGCGCGCCGGGTGGCTACGTCTGGGCCAGGCCCTGGTGCTCGCGCATCGCTCGTCTGGCCGCCCTGACGCTCGAGTATGGCCCGCGGATCTCCTGCAGCTCGGACGGCTGTTGCTCGAACGGCCCACCGTCATCGCCACAGGCCGGGCAGATCAGCTCGTAGGACCCCGTGGTGTCCGACGACGGCGCACCCGCCGCATCCCAGCTGCGAGGTTGGGCACGGACATAGGGATTGTGGCGCTCCCGGTCCGCCATAGTGATGCTCACGTCAGCCACCCCTCAGCGCAAGTGTGCAGCCCGGTTGGCCTGCTCCACGGCGAGCAGGATCCCATTGTGGAACTCCCTGGCGGCAAGTGATCCGGTGCGGGGGGTCGACCTCTGCGGGCGCCACTGCGAGGAGCCGGCGCATGTCGCTTTCCTTGCTTGCGGCTGAGAAGGCCAGGTGGGGGTATAGCAGGGTTCGGTCAGGGCGTCGAGCATCGCGAATGCGCTGAATACTTCGCACGGGGAGGTCGTGAGGCATGGTGACGTACGAGCGTGAGTGGCTCTGCCAGCGCATCGTCGAGGACGCCCCGGACGCGATCATCTTCGCGGACCGCGACGGCGTCATCCGTCTGTGGAATGCTGGAGCGCAGGCCGTGTTCGGTTACCAGCCCGAGGAAGCCCTGGGTCAGACCTTGGACCTGATCGTGCCCGAACGCCTCCGAGAGCGGCACTGGGACGGGTTTCGCAGGGTCATCGCCACAGGCGTCACGCGCTACGGACGGGACCAGCTTCTGGCCGTCCCGGCCATCGGGAAGGACGGGCGGCGCATCTCCGTCGAGTTCAGCATCGTCATGCTGCGGGACCCCGCAGGCGATCCGCTGGGGATCGCCGCCATCTTGCGGGATGTCAGCCAACGCTGGCAGGAGCAGCAGCGGTTGCGGGAACGCCTGGCGGCGCTGGAGGCTATGTCGGCTCCGAGACCTCCGGACTCCGCTTGAGAATCGCGAAGAGCCCCACGGTGCCATAGGCGATGCCCTCGCGGTTCGGCGCGATCAGCGGCACCGTGCTGGCCAGTTCCCACCCCTGGCTGCCCGCCTCCTCCAGCCAGTCCAATTGGGCTGCGAACTGTGGGGCAGGGGGACCTCTTGGCGCTGGCGCGTCTGTGGCGGTCGATGCGCTTGGAAGAGGCGGGCTCCAGGGACCCTGAGACCGGCGCCGACCTCAGCCCCTTCTATGCGCTGGCCGATCGGCGTTCCCGCGAGCCCGCAACCATCCTCCTCATTGCCTACCGGGGCGAGGAGGCCGTCGGGTTCTACTGTGGCCGGGTCCAAGGTCGCGTAGGACGAGGCATCGACCTCTATGTACGGCCGGCGGCGCGGCGGCGAGGGGTGGGGAGACGCTTGGTGGCTGCCGCGCTGGCCGAGTACCGCCAGCGAGGGGCGGACCGGATCGTGGGCGCCTTGCGGGGCGACAGGGAATCGCAGGGCTTCTGGACGAGCGTCTGGATGGAGCATCCGTCGCGCCTGCTGGCCACCAGGTCGGCAGCGGGGGTGGAGTGGCGGACGAGGTCGATCACAGCGGCCAGGGGCAGCCCGCCGGCCAGTCGAACGCGTAGTAGTCGTCCCCCATCCACTCCCTGATGTGGACTCGGGTCTCCGACAGGATGTCCAGCCGGGGCGAGAACTCGAGCACCGCGACGCGCCTGTCCTCTCCGTCGAAGCACCGTAGCGCCCAGCGCCCGCCCTCCTCGATGGTCACGATGTCGATGGGATCGATGTCCTCACCCCAGATCCCCATCCGGAGCAGCACGTCCCGACCCGTAAGGGTCTCCTCCCCGATGTTCACCTCCTGCCTGCCCGAGCCCAGGGGGCCGAACGTCATCTCCACCCACCTCCGCGACGCCGGCCTCGGTCTCGGCAGGACGTCGCGCTCGACCGGCTCCGGCGCGGGCAGCACGGGCATCGTCCCTGGCGAGGACAGGCCCAGGATCGCCGCGCGCACTGCCGCCTCGGCGCGCACGGGGTCCTTCCCGCCGCCCAGGACGACCATGATCCGACCCTGCGCCACCTCGCCGGCCAGGCCCGCCAGCGCTTGGCCGAGGCGCAGCAGCAGGTCGGTCCCGAACCCGAGCGAGGCGTACTCCCCCTCGAGCAGGTCGTAGCCCAGATACCAGACGAGCATGTCCGGCCGGAACCGCCGCGCCCGCGGCGCGAAGGCCGCCAGGGTCGCCTCCAGGTAGGCCTCGGCGGACATGCCTGGCCCCACCCGCACGTCGAACTTCTCCGGATGCGGCGGAGGAAACCCCTCCGTGCAGACGCAGAGGTACATCGTGCTCGCATCGGCACCGAGCAGGTCCAGGGTGCCGTCAGCGTGATGCGCGTCAGTGTCCACCACGGCCGCGCGCCACGGCCCTCGGGCTCTCAGGTCCGAGAGCGCGAGGGCCACGTCGTTCAGCAGGCACATCCCCCCATAGAACGCCCTGCCGGCGTGGTGACCTCCCAGCGCGGGCAGGGCGACTGCTGTGCCACCTTGTGCCTGCACGTCGCGCGCGGCCGCCACGACTACGGCCGACGAGCGCAGGGCGAGGGCCCGGAGCCTGCTCCGCTCGACTCGCTCTACCAGGCTTGGAGCGTGGACCCGAAGCAGCGGTTCCCGCCCCGGAACCTCGTCGACCTCCAGCAGCGTCGACACCTCGCCCAGGCTTCCCGGGAGCCACGCCAGGCGTGGTCGCTCGCGAAAGGACGGGTGGAAATAGACGCGGGCGCGGTCCATGGCATCCTTCACCGTCAATTGCTCATGCCTGGTTCCGTCCAGGGTTGAGCAGGACCTTCTCCGTGAAGGTGACCACCTCCCTCGCTACCGCCCGGTTGTCTAAGAGCCCCCCATGGTTTACCCAGTGTTTGAGATAGGAGCCAAAGCCGTCGGGCGGTTCGTCGGCCTCGAGAACCATCCCCTCGGCCACGTTCACGAGCTCGGCTCCGGCCAGGGAGGAGACCAGGTCCGCGCACGCACTGCGGATGCCTGGGATGTCCTCCTCGCCGAGCACCACCAGGACGGGGACGGCGGAGGCCAGATGGACGGGCAGCCCGCGCAGGACCTCCACAACCTGGCCAGGATGCTCCTGCCTGACCTTGGGGGTGGAGAAGGTCCGCAGTGCATACATCCCCTCGGGCGAGGGCTGCTGCGGGAGCGCCGGCGAGACAGCGACGACGGCGTCGGCGCCGCTCAACAGGGCGAGCCGTCCGCCCAGGCTGTGCCCCACCGCGATGACGGACCCGTGGCTCCGGGCATGCTGGACGGCTGCCCGCGCCTCGTCGAGGACCGCCGGCCCGAATGCGTCGGGATGCTCGCCATGACCGGGCAGATCGGGGACCGTGCAAACCAGGCCGGCCCCCGCCAGGGTGAGGGCCAACCCCAGCATGGCTTCCTTGCACGACCCGTAGCTGTGGAAAAGCGCCGCGCCCGCGGCCGGAGCGGTGTCTGGGGAGACCTGCCAGGCTGGAACCGGCGGGCCAGGCCCGTCCAGCTCGACATGTCGAACGTCCATTGGCGCCTGTCCGGGTCCCCCGCGTCATAGGCGGGCCTACTCAGATTGCGGTGGAGTCTACTCCAGCTAAGGGTGATCCTGGAGAGGCTTGCTACACTGTCCGGACCGGCGGACGAGGAGCTGACCGTTGATGGACCTCGACTACCAGTACGACCACAGCCCGTTCGACAGGCTGCTGGGGCTTCGCCTCGAGGAGGCGTCCGAGGACCGGGTGGTGGGGGTGGTGCCGGTCACCGCCGACTTGCACCAGAACGGCATCGTGCATCCGGGGGTCTATTCGACCGCGGTCGAGGCGACCGCGAGCGTGGGAGCGGATCTGTGGCTCGGCGCGGAGGGCAGGGCGGTCGGACTGCGCAACGAGACCGCGGTCCGGCGCGCGGTGCGGACCGGGAAGCTGCGGGTCGAGGCGACCCCGATTGAGCGCGGCCGTGACACCCAGCTCTGGCAGGTCGCCATCACTGACGAGCGCGACCGCCTGGTCGCGCACGGCCGCGTCCTGCTCATGAACCTGCGCAAGGGCCCAAAGAACGGCGAAGGCGGCGTTTCGTAGCTTCCGGGATGGAAGAAGGGCGTCCTCCATCCCCGACGGCCAACGGGATGCTCATCCAGCTACCGGTACCGGTGATGGTGGACAATCATGCCGCCGGGAAGGAGGGGACCATGCCACTGCTGGACGACGCCGCCGTCGAGAAGGGCCTGAAGCGCCTGCCCGGCTGGGAGCGGCGCGGCAACGAGATCGTCAAGACCTTCGTGCGCAGGGATTTCATGGGCGCGATCTCCTTCGTGCACGAGGTGGCCGACGCCGCCGAGGCGGCCGGCCACCACCCCGACATCGACATCCGCTGGAACAAGGTCACCCTCGCCCTCTGCACCCACGCCCAGGGCGGGCTCACCGAGAGCGACTTCGAGCTCGCTGCCCGCATCGACGAGCTCGGCCAGCCCACCCTGCCGTTTGAGCCGCACTAGCCAGAGCGTGGCATCGGGCTCTCGACACGAAGCCGGCCGCCGCTACCGGTGGGGATCACGCCGATGCCGAGAAGACGCGGGATGAGCTGGCGGTGGCGAGCAGCGCTCGCGTTCCTGGCGATGCCGGCGATGCTGGTTGGCCTCGCCGGGTACACCGGGTACCAGCCGCATGGGCGGCTGGATGCCATGGCACGTCGGAGCGCGGTGCCGCCGGGCTGGCGGGAGGTGCGGTTCCGCGGTCTTGGCGTCGACGTGCCCACGTCTTGGCGGGTGCTCGACGGCCTGCGTGGCACCTGCCCGCCGGTGGGTCCTCGCCCGGCGGTGATCCTCGGCCATGCCGCTTTCCGCATGAGCTGCCAGCCGATCCTGCCCCCGCAGCGTCCGGCGCTGGTGGTGTGGGTGGATGCCAGCGAGTACTTCGGGACGACCCGCGGCGTCCCGACCACGATCGACGGGCTTGCGGCCCACCTGGAACGCCACGGCACGACCGTGCTGGGGGTGCGCAAGTCGCCAACCAGCCCGTCGCGGCCGCTGTACCCGCACGCGAGCGGATTCGATGTGACCTTCGACCACCAGCACGCCCGGATCATCGCTATCGACCCCGACGGCAGCGGGATCCTCGAGCGGGTGCTGCAGACAGCGCATGCGGCGTGACTGTCGGCGGCCAGGAAGATCCCGCCAGAGCCCATCGAGGGCCACGCGGGAGGTCGTACGCCGTCGCCGCAACACGCATCTTCTTCAGAGAACTCCCCACCACGCCAGCGCCGCGGTGGCGATGAGCACGGCGGGACCGGGGTGGAGGAACAGGGATCGAGGGGATTTCGATTTCGTGTAGGCAGCCCCCAGCCCCACCGCGATCGCGGCGAAGCCGGTGGACGCGCCGGCGGCGAGCAGGCCGAGCGCTCGGGCTGTATCGCCGTGGAGGACCGAGCCTGACAGGAGGAGCGCGGATCCGACGGTGAGAAAGGCGATGGTCGTCATGTGCCACGTGACGTGGATCATGCTCTTGGTCATCCGCGGACCACCGAAGGGACTGGACGGCAGCATTCCCGGCGACAGCTTTCTCACGACGAGGACCTCGCCTCCCACTCCGTGGATGGCGGTGCCGAGGATGGCGAGGCATCCGGCGATGATCAGCGGGACGTTCACGCCGAGCCCTCCGCGATCCGAGCGATCCTGTGGAGGAAGTCTCGTCGCAGCCATCCGCTGAAAACATTGACGACGAACTCGTGGAGGACCTCGTCGAGTGGGCGCTGCCGGGGGTGGGCGGCCCGGACGACTTCCCTCGGCTGGTGCAGGGGATTGCGGGGGGGAGAGAGCACATCCTCGAGCCGGAAGTCGCGGGTGAGCTCGTGGATCCGCCAGGCCCGGGAGGTGTGCGCGGTGTTCGGGAGCCTCATGGTGGACTCCATCCATACAGTTGTGTATGGATGGAGGCTAGCCATCATCTGCGGCGCTGTCAACTCCGTGCGGGATGCGATATTGATAGACGATGTCCGCCCCGACACGCACGCCACGCAGCAGCTGGATCGAAGAGGGGCTGCGGGCGCTTGCCGCCGGCGGCCCGGACGCCGTCCGGATCGAGCTGCTGGCGCGGGCGCTCGGCGTCACCAGGGGCGGCTTCTACTGGCACTTCGACGACCGGCGCGCGCTGCTCGAGGAGATACTCGACACGTGGGAGCGCGTGAGCGTCGATGAGGTGATCGAGCGCGTCGAGAGCGAGGGTGGGGACGCCAGGGCCAAGCTGCGGCGACTGTCCGCGCTCGCCGCCTCCAGCGACGAGCCGCTGAGGATCGACCTCGCAGTCCGCGACTGGGCCCGGCGCGAGCAGACGGTCGCCGACCGCCTCCGACGCGTCGACAACCGGCGCATGGATTACATGCGCTCGCTGTTCGGTGCCTTCTGCCCCGACGAGGACGACGTCGAGGCCCGCTGCATGGTCTTTTACTCGCTGTGGATCGGCAGCCACTTCATCGCCGCCGATCACCGCGCGCGCAGCCGCGCCGACGTGCTGAAGCTGGCCCTGAGGCGGCTCGAGGCCTAGGGCGCCGATGCCACAGCTCCCTCCTTCCTCCTCGGAAGCGACCTGCCGGAACCATGCTCGCCCGCGGAATCGCGCACGCAAGCGTTACCATTCGCCCTCCTCGCCGGCCGCGCGAAATCGACTTGCCGGATCGCCGGGCAGCGGCCACGATGGCTGCTATGCAGGCACCCCCGAACGCGACTGGCTCACCGGGCTGGTCTCCGACTGGCTGGCGCTCGCTGTCGGCGGCGCAGCAGCCGGACTGGCCCGACCAGGCGGCCGCCGACGACGTCCTGGCACAGGTCGCCAAGCTCCCGCCGCTGGTCTTCGCCGGCGAGGCCCGCACGCTCCAGGCCGCGCTGGCCAACGTCGCCGCCGGCCACGGCTTCCTGCTCCAGGCGGGGGACTGCGCCGAGTCGTTCGAGGCGTTCTCCGCCAACGCCATCCGCGACAAGCTCAAGGTGATCCTGCAGATGGCGGTGGTGCTGACCTACGGCGCCGGCCTGCCGGTCGTCAAGGTGGGCCGCATCGCCGGCCAGTTCGCCAAGCCGCGCAGCTCGCCGGTCGAGGTGGTCGACGGGGTTGAGCTGCCGGCCTTCCGTGGCGACATGATCAACGCGGTCGAGCCCACCGCCGAGGCCCGCAGCCCCGACCCGGCGCGCATGCTGCGCGCCTACCACCAGGCCGCCGCCACCCTGAACCTGCTGCGGGCGTTCACCACCGGTGGCTTCGCCGACCTGCACCAGGTGCACACCTGGAACCAGGAGTTCGTGGCCGGCAGCCCGTCGGGGCGGCGCTACGACGCCACCGCCGACGCCATCGACCGGGCGCTGCGGTTCATGACCGCCTGCGGGATCGAGGTGTCCGGCACGCCGGCCCTGCACCAGGTCGACTTCTACACCTCGCACGAGGCGCTGGTGCTCGGCTTCGAGCAGGCGATGACCCGCGAGGACAGCCTCACCGGCGGCTGGTACGACACCAGCGCCCACCTGCTGTGGATCGGTGAGCGCACCCGCCAGCTCGACGGGGCCCACGTCGAGTTCCTCGCCGGCGTCGGCAACCCGATCGGGCTCAAGCTCGGCCCCACCTCGACGCCCGACCAGGTCGTCGCCCTCTGCGAGCGGCTGGACCCACAGCGCGTCCCGGGCCGGCTCATCCTGATCAGCCGTATGGGCTCGATGAACGTCGAGCGCGTACTGCCCTCGCTGATCAGCGCCGTCGCCGCCGCCGGCCACCCGGTGGTGTGGGAGTGCGATCCCATGCACGGCAACACCTTCGTCGGTGCCTCGGGCCACAAGACGCGCCGGTTCGACGACGTCATGGCCGAGCTCCGCAACTTCTTCGCGGTCCACCGGGGACTGGGCACCCACCCTGGCGGGATCCACATCGAGCTCACCGGCGAGGACGTCACCGAGTGCCTGGGCGGCGCCCACGAGATCGAGGACGGCCACCTGAGCCTCCGCTACGAGACCGCCTGCGACCCGCGCCTCAACGCGAGCCAGTCGCTCGAGCTCGCCTTCCAGGTCGCCGAGCTCCTCCGTGGCTGACAGCGACCTGTTCCGCGCGACCAGGCCGGCCTGATCAGGTGACCTGCGACGGCGAAGGGTGGGGGAGGCGGAAGCGCCGCCAGTACTCCTTGCCGGCCTCGGGGAGCGAATGGATCGGGTCGTAGTACTCGAACCGGCGGTTCAGCGCGTCGGGGTCGTCGAACTCGATGCCGGTGCGGTAGTTCTTCGTCCAGTACGAGATGCCCTTCTCGCGGTCGTAGGATTCGACCTGGTGGATCCAGCGCTTGCCGACGAAGGGCACGTCGCAGACCACCCGCGGGGTGGCGAAGCCCGGCAGGTAGCCCATGATCCCGTGCTGGAGGGCCTGCCCCTCGGCGACCGAGATCCGCCAATGCTCGGAGTTGGGGATCATGTCGCACATGTAGAAGTAGTACGGCATGATCTTTGCCCGATCCAACAGCGTGAAGCACAACTCCAGCAGGTCGCGGGGGGTGGTGTTGACGCCGCGGAGCAGCACGCCCTGGTTGCGCACGTCCCGGAAGCCCATGTCGAGCAGCTCCCGCACGACCTTGCCCACCAGCGGGGTGAGCTGGTTGGCGTGGTTCACATGGGTGTGGACGGCCAGGTCGACCTCGCGCTCCTGGGCCTTGCGAGCCAGCCGCTCCAGCCCCTGGAGGACCTCCGGCTGGAGGAAGTGCTGGGGGATGCCCATCAGGCCCTTGGTGGCCAGCCGGATATCGCGGATGTTCTCGATGTCCAGGAGCTGGGAGACGAACCCCTCCAGCGCCCGGATCGGCAGGTTGGCGATGTCGCCGCCGGAGACCACCACGTCGCGCACGGACGGGGTGGCGCGCAGGTAGTCGAGGATCTGCTCGTGGCGGCTGGGCTGCTTGATGTGGAACTTGTACTTGTCGACCTGCGGTGTGGAGTTGCCGACCAGGTCCATGCGGGTGCAGTGCCCGCAGTACTGCGGGCAGGTCGCCAGCACCTCGGCCAGCACCTTGGTCGGGTAGCGGTGGGTGAGGCCCTCCACCGCCCACATCTCGGCCTCGTGCAGGCTGTCGCGGGTCGCCAGCGGGTGGCTCGGCCACTGACGGTCCCGGTCGTCGAAGGCGGGCAGCATGTAGCGCCGCACCGGGTCGCCCCACAGGTCCCGCTCGTCCATGGTGTTGAGCATCTGCGGCGGGAGCAGCATCGACATGGTCGCCCGCTCGGCCTGGTCCCGCTCGATGGAGGCCAGCAGCGGCTCGGGCAGCAGCTCCCCCAACGCGGCGCGGAGCTGGCGGAGGTTTTTGACCGTGTGGGCCCGCTGCCACTGCGCCGATTCCCAGTCGCTCCGGCTGACGTCGCGGTAGCCGGGCAGGCGTCGCCAGTCGGGCTCGACCCACTCACGCTTGAGCGGATACGGCAGCGGCTGGGTGACCGCGTGCGCGCGCGGGACACGGGGGGCGAACGGGCCAGGATTCGGGATGTTGCTCATGTGGACCTCACGACGCGGCCGGGGCGACGGCATTGGCACCGGCGCCGCCCGAGGACGTGCGACCACCCCGTCGACCGGCAGCGGCGCGCGGTCAGTCGCGCTCACTGTAGCAGAGGGGATTGAGCCGGCGAAGGAGGCGCTGGCCAGCGGAAACGGTCAAACTGCGCGGGCTGGGGAGGCGGCGCTCAGGGGCGTGGCACCCGCTCCAGGTCCGTCTCGGGGATGCCGCGCTGGCCACCGCCGTCCGGGGCGTGCGCGCCGGTCGAGCGCCCACGGCTCTCCGGCTGGCTGCTGCCGGCGTCGGCGGCCGCCGGCTGGGCGGTCCCCTCAGCACGCTTGACGCAGCCGGGCAGCAGCACGTGGAAGGAAGCGCCGCCGCCGGGCCGCTCGGCGACCCAGGCGCGCCCTCCGTGGAGCTGGGCGAACCGCGCCACCAGCGACAGGCCGATGCCCACGCCCTTGCCCTGCTTGCCAGGAGCGGCCGCGGGGGTCTGGCCCTGCCGGAACGGCTCGAAGATGGTGCCGGCGAGCTCGGCGGGCACACCCGGGCCGGCGTCCTCGACGATCAGCTCGAGGTCGCGCTCGCTGGCATGGGCGCGGACCCACACCTGCGTCCCCGGCGGTGTGTGCCTGGTCGTGTTGAGCAGCAGGTTCTCCACGATCCGCTCGACCTTGGGGGCGTCAACGGCGGCCCGGACCGGCTCGGCGTCGATCTCGATCGGCCAGCCGCGGAGCTGGTCGACCTCGTCCACGACCCGGTGGGCCAGGTCCTTGATGTCGATCAGGGTGCGGTTCGGCTCGAGGATGCCCTCCTCTATCCGGTTGAGGTCGAGCAGGTCCGTCAGCAGCCGGTCCATCTTGCGGGTCTTCTCGATCATCATCTTGATCAGGTCGAGCGCCTGCTCACGGGGCAGGTTGAGCTTGGTCCGCTCCAGCGTGACCGCCACGCCGTGCATGGCTGTCAGCGGCGTGCGCAGGTCGTGCGAGACCGCCCGCAGGAAGGTGTCCTTCATCTGCGACATCGCCCGCAGGCGGTCGGCGGCCGCGTACTCGCGCCGCAGCGCCGTCTCCAGCTCCGCCTCGCGCTGGAAGAGCCGGTCCACGGTGCTGCGCACACGCTGGTGCAGCCGCTGGTTCTCGATGTTGGCGATGACCTGGCGCGCAAACACCAACACGACGATCACGGCGCCGTTGAAGACCAGGAACGGTTCCAGCTCCCCCCTGACCGCCTGGACGGCGGTGCCGGTCACGAACGCGATCGCCGGGGGCACGTATGGCAGGGAGAAGCGTGACCAGGAGATCGGGACGTGCTCGTCGTCGTCGCCGCGCAGCAGCTCGGCCGGGGCCGGACGGAGCGCCGCCACCCCCAGGAACAACCAGGCGACCAGCCAGCCGAGATCGAGCCATGCCCCGGTGGCGTAGGTGCCCTTGCCGACCAGATAGGCGAACGCCGAGTCGGCGACGCCAAGGGAGACGATCGCCAGGGTGATCAGCGCCGGCTGGATGATCGCGCGCCCGCGCGTGCGGACGAGCACCGAGAAGGCGATCGTCAGCAGGACCAGGTCGCCGATGGGATAGGCCAGGCCGATCGCGCGGGGCAGCAGCGCGTCACCGCCGGCGTGGTAGGTCGGGCCCAGCACCAGCACCCAGGCCGCGAACAGCAGCGACGAGGCGATCAGCAGCCCGTCGAGCAGCGTCCTGGCCTGCGCCAGCGCCCGGACCGGCGCGGTCGGCCAAGCGAGCACTCCCGCGGCGACCAGCGGGATCGCCGCCAGGAAGAAGACGTCCGCCAGCGACGGGAAGGACGCGCCCGATCCCCCGGTCAGGTCGAGCAGAGACCAGATGAGCTGGCCGATGCCCCAGGACAGTGCGGCGGCCCCGAGCAGCCGCCAGGCGCGCCGCATGGCGATCGTCCAGGCGCGGCCGAAGCCGTACTGGCCCCGGTTGGCCGAGTACAGGCAGGCGAGCCCCGCCGCCAGCGCGGCGGCCGCGATCGCCAGGTCGTCGAAGGCTTGAGCGAGCGGGCCGCCGAGGCCGCCGTGCACCCAGAGAAGGAAGAGCGCGACCAGCGCGATCGAGGACCCCGCCGCCACGCGGTACAGCCGCTGCGGGCTCACGGTGCCGTCCTGGTCAGGGGCGTGAGGAACCGCACCGCCCCCGCGGCGGTGCTGAACCTCAAAGCGGCGCTTTCAACGCTCACATCGGGCCTCGGAGGGGCTCGAGGTCGGTAGCGCTCCGACACGAAAGTGCCCAAGCTGACTTCCAACGATACACGAGCAAACCAGGCCGTTCCCGACCAGTGATCAAAAGTTACTAGACCGGCGCCGAATGGGGGACATTCCCGGGTCATCTATTGGGCTGATCGAGTTATCCGAGATGTTTGTTCGTGACCCGTTCGTAGTCCTTCCGGTCTGTCCGGCGGCCGGGTGCCGCAGCGGCAGCCTGACCGTAAAGCGGCTGCCCCGCCCGACCCCGGACTGCACCGCGATGGTCCCGGCGAGGACCTCGACGAGCTCGCGGACCAGCGTGAGGCCGAGGCCGACGCCGCCGACCTGGCGCGTCTCGGTGCGGTCGACCTGATAGAAGCGCTCGAAGATGCGCCGAAGCTCGCCGTCGGGGATGCCGATGCCGTGGTCCTGCACCCACAGGACCAGGTGGTCGCCCTCGCGGCGGGCGCCGATCGTGCAGGGCCGGTCGCGGGGCGAGTACTTGAGCGCGTTCTCGATCAGGTTGCCGAGCACCTGCGCGAGGAAGCGGCGGTCGGTGACCGGGTCCGGGAGGTCGTCCGGCAGCTCGATGACGACCCGGCCGCCGTCGGCCCCCAGCCCCTCGACCACCTCGTGGCACAGCTCGTCCACACAGACGGGGCCGAGGCTGGTGACGAACTTGCCGCTCTCCAGCCGGGAGGCCGTCAGCAGGCGCTCCACCAGGCTCAGCAGGCGCTTGGCCTGGCGCTCGATGATGTCGAGGAAGTCGTGGCGCTTGTCGGGCTCGGCGCTGCCCGGCATTCGGCGCAGGGCGCTCGCGTAGCCGACGATCGACGTCAGCGGAGTGCGCACCTCGTGGGAGGCCATCGCCACGAGCTGGCTCTTGAGCCGGCTCAGCTCCTCCAGCTCCGCCACGGTGCGCTGCTCGCGGTACAGGTGCACGGCCAGCTCCCTGGCCTGCGCGTCCAGCAGCTCGTTGCGCTCCTGGAGCCGGTTCTTGAGCGTCCACGCCTTGATGCAGACCCAGCGCCCGTAGGCGGTCAGCCCGAAGACCATCATCACCGGCCAGAGCCCCTCGGTCTGCTCGAGGCGCGCCGCCGGCAGGCTGAACCAGGCGATCCCGGGGAAGGTCAACGGGAACCGGTAGGGGGAGACCCGGTCCATTTCGCGGAGGAGCTCGCGCGCGTCCCTGCCCGATTCCAGCATCCGGTCGAGCAGGTCGGCGCACAGGAACGCGAAGTACATCAGCGTGACCGTCACGGCATACGCCGGCACCAGCCGCGCCAGCGTGTCGGCGGCGCCTGCGGCCAGGGCGTGGAAGCTGGCGCTGCCGATGGCCACGACGCTGAGCGCCAGGGCGCGGTGGGACAGGTCGTGCAGCGGGCGCATCTGGCCGCGGAGCTCGCGCGGGTCGAAGGCACCGGCGAAGGCGATCAGCCCGGCCGCCAAGGGGTCGTACAGCATCGCCACGGTGACCTGGAGCCCGAACGCGACGCTCAGGCCGGGACCGCCCCACGCCTCGGTGGCCACCAGCTCGACCACCGCCAGCAGCACGATCCACTGCAGCATCGAGGGGTCCAGATCGGCTGGCGCGCGGGCCAGCTCGAACCCGAGCCAGACGGCCGCCGGCACCGTGAGCGCGAGACGGTAGAGCGTGAGCGCAGGCGAAAATCGCTTGCCGTGGGCCCCCTCGGCCACCGCCCTCCCTCCAAATCCCCGCCATCCGGGAACCGGCCCACCGGCTGGCGTGGATGCCCCCCTCGTCCCTCATGGGGGCGTCATGCACTGACGCCGTCCACGAAGTGATGTCTGCCTGGCAGCAGCCAAAGAATGACAGAGCGATGCGAATAAGGAAACTCGGGCAGGTCGTTGGGGTTTGGCACCGGACGGCCCGGGGAGGGTTCTACGGCGCTCGCCGAAGGGCCCCGATCGGTCGCGGCGGGGGTGTTGGTATCCGCTGTGGTGTGTTCCCATGGAAGTGACCCGCCGTACCGGAGATCCTCATGCCGCGTCCTCCACACCTCAAGATCCGCCTTCCAAAGCTGAAGATCCTCCGCCCCCACCGCGAGTTCCGCCTCCCCGGTCTCGCGTTCCGCCGCTACCAGGCAGGGGCCATGTGGGCGCTGGTGGCGCTGGCCGCCCTGGCGACGCTGCCGAGCCTGGTCCCGGGCCAGAGCAGCGGCAGCGCGCTCGGCGACGGGCTCGGCCTGAGCGCCCAGGACGAGGCCGCCGCCCGCTACCAGGCCTGGCTGCGGGGTCGTGCCGCCGGAGCCGACCCCTCGGCCGCCGCGGCCGCCGCGCAGCAGGCCGCCGCCGGTCCCGGAGCCGCCGCGCCGACGCCAACGGTCACCACGCCCACCGCCTCCGACAACGAGATCCCCGCGATGGCGCTGCGCGCGTACCGCTACGCGGAGAGCTGGGCCTCGGGCTTCGACCCGAGCTGCAAGCTGTCGTGGAGCGTGCTGGCCGGCATCGGCCGGATCGAGTCCAACCACGGCCGGCACTTCGGCGCCCAGACCCGCTTCAGCTCGACTGGCGATGTCACTCCGACCATCCTCGGCCCGGTGCTCAACGGCGCACCCAACACCGGCACCATCCACGACACCGACGGCGGCCGCCTCGACGGCGACGCGGTGTGGGACCGTGCGGTCGGGCCGATGCAGTTCATCCCGTCCACCTGGCAGTCGCTGGGGCGGGACGGCAACGGCGACGGCATCGCCAATCCGAACAACCTCTTCGACGCCGCCGTGAGCGCCGCGGGCTACCTCTGCCTGAGCGGCGGTGGCACGCTGTCGGACCAGGCGAATCTGCGGCGCGCGATCTACGCCTACAACCACTCCCTTGACTACGTGAACGCGGTCATCGCCTGGGCCAACTTCTACCTGCAGCACGAGGGGCAGGGCTCGTTGCTCGAGGTGCAGGTGCCGGCCGGCCCCAGCTCCTCGATCCAGCCGGGCGTGGCCGCGGGCGGGACCGGGGTCGCCACCACCTCTGGCGGCGCGATCGCCACGCCCTCCTCAGCGGGCGCGACGACCTCGCCGACGGCGCCCAGCACCCATGTCAGCTCCTCGTCGTCCAGCTCCACCACCTCGACGAAGGCGCCCACGACCCAACCGCCCACCACCGCGCCGCCGACCACCGCGGCGCCGAGCAGCTCGTCGACCACCACCAGCAGCACCACGACCACCACTGCGCCCTGCGCCACCACGACCACGTCGACCAGCACCAGCAGCACCACGACCACCACGACCACCGATCCGACCACGACCACCACCACCCTCCCGCCCTGCCCCGACCAGGCGGGCGACTCCGGCGCAACCAGCACCACCCAGTAGCGGTCGGAGTACTGCCTCGACGACGCGCGTAGCACATGTGCTACGCGGCGGGGCGGCTCAGACCAGGCGGCGGTCGTTGGCCCAGCGGGTGAGCTCGTGGCGGCTGGAGAGCTGGAGCTTGCGCAGGACCGAGGAGACGTGGGTCTCGACGGTCTTGACCGACAGGTGGAGGCGCCGCGCGACCTCCTTGTAGGTGAAGCCTCGGGCGATGTGGCGCAGCACCTCCCGCTCGCGCGCGGTGAGCTGGTCCAGCTCCGGGTCGATCGGCCCGGTCAGCTCGCCGTGGAAGGCGTCCAGCACGAAGCCGGCCAGCCGGGGGGAGAACACCGCGTCGCCGCCGTGGATCCGCCGGATGGCGTTGGCCAGGTCCGGAGGCGAGATCGACTTGGTGACATAGCCCCGGGCGCCGGCGCGGATGACGCCGATCACGTCGTCGGCGGCGTCCGAGACCGACAGCGCCAGGAAGAGGATGTCGGTGTGGGTCTGGCGGACGCTCTCGAGCACGGCGCGGCCGCCGCCACCCGGCAGGTGCACGTCCAGCAGCACCACGTCGGGAACAGTGCGGCGGATGCCCTCGACCGCGCTGTCCACGTCGCCGGCGGCGCCGACGATCTCGAACTGGGCTCCAAGCTCCGCGCGTAGCCCGGAGAGGAAGAAATGATGGTCGTCGACCAGGAACACCCGGATCGCTCCGCTCACCGGTTCATCTCCTCTCCCTGGGCAGGTGCAGGGCGACCTCCGTGCCGCCCCCCGGCTCGCTGGTGATCGTCACCGTGCCACCCTGGCGCTCGATCCGCCCGCGGATGGAGTCACGGATGCCGCGCCGGTCCGGTGGGACCGCGTCGGGGTCGAAGCCCTTGCCCTCGTCGCGCACGTAGGCGGTGATGCCGTCGGGCTCGGCCTCCACGTAGACCGAGACGTTGGTCACGCCGGAGTGCCTGGCGGCGTTGACGGCCGCCTCCTGGCAGGCGAGCACGACCGCGCGGGAGCGCTCGTCGAGCGGCTCGTCGCCGACCACGACCACGTCCACGGCGATGGCGTGCAGCTCCTCGACGCGGCTGGCGAGCGCCTCCACCGCGGTCCCCAGCCGCTCCTGTTCCAGCGGCGCCGGCTGCCCGTACAGCCAGGAGCGCAGCTCGCGTTCCTGGCGGCGGGCCAGGGTCACCACTTCCATGGGGGCGTCGGCGCGCTGGATCAGCGCGAGCGTGTGCAGCACGGAGTCGTGCAGATGGGCGGCCATCTCGGCGCGCTCGGCGGAGCGGATGCGCTCGCGCCGCTCCTCGGTGAGCGCCCGGTACAGCCGCAGGATCCAGGGCCCCAGGATCAGCACCAGCCCGGCGGTGGTGACGGCGATGGCCAGCAGCGCGCTGCCGGCGGCGGCGAGCGTGTCGGTAGTGGCCAGCGCGTAGCCCATGCCGGTGGCGACCATCAGCCCGCCGACCACGACCCTTGGGATGGAGGCGCGGTCGCCGAACAGCGTCTCGATCGAGTTGCCGCTCTGCGCGCTCTGGAGCCAGCGGCCGCGGTCGTCGTCGCTCCCGCGCGCCCAGATCACCGCCGAGCCGATCGCGGCCAGCGTCACCGGCCAGACCACGCGGTCCCCGAACCACACGCCGACCTCGCGCAGCAGCAGCATGGCGCCGGCGATCACCAGGGCGAAGCCGAAGGTGCGGCGGCGGGTGGGCTCCCGCCAGATGGCCGGTCGCCGCGGGCCAGGCTCCTCGCTCGCGAACGCCAGCACGACGTAGGCCACCAGGCCGACGCCGCCGGCAATGGTGAGCAGCACGAACGCGATCCGGGTGAGGACCGGGTCGACGCCGAGCCGTTCGCTCAGCCCGCCGGCCACGCCGGCGATGACGCGGTTGCCGCGGCTGCGGGTGAACGCCAGTGCGTCGAGCCGCAGCCTGCCGCGGGACGGCAGCCCGGGGTGCGCCGGCCTGGTGGACGGCGTCTCCCGCTGTGGTGCGCTGGTCTGACCCGTCTGCCTGCTCCTCGTCGCTTGCGGCGGGCTCTGGGCCAACCACCTGGGTGTTCGGGGTGATGGCCCAATGGTGGCATCCGCCACGGGCGTGCGCCACGGGGTATGACCCTGACGCTGACCCCCAAGAGGTCAGGGATGTTCCAGGGCGATCCCCGATGGTGATCGGGTCCGCGCGGGGGGAGGCTGTGCATGGTCACCGCCGGTGCCAGGGCGGCGACCAGCATGAGCGGCGCGAGGAGGCTCGAGATCATGCAGGAAGAGCAGACCGGGTTCGAGCGGCCCGGCGAGCACCAGCCGGCGACGGGGGAGCCGACCCCGCCCCCACCCCAACCGGACCCAACCCAGCAGCACACACCGCCCCCCGGCCCTGCCCAGCCGGGCGGGCCGGGGGCGGGCCCGGGCGGCCCGGGCCTGGGCGGGCCTGCCCAGCCGGGCGGGCCGGGCGTGGGTGGTCCCGGCCAGCCGGGCGGGCCGGGCGTGGGTGGTCCCGGCCAGCCGGGCGGGCCGGGGTATCCGGCTCCGGGGCAGCCGTATCCGCCGCACGGCGGGTACCCGCCGCCGGCGCCGCTCAGGCGCTTGACCCGACGGATGGACAACCGCGTCATCGGCGGGGTCGCCAGCGGCCTCGGCACGTATTTCGGGGTCGACCCCGTCATCTTCCGGATCGGCTTCGTCGCGCTGGCGCTTGCCGGCGGCACCGGGCTGCTGATCTACCTGCTGCTGTGGGCGCTGCTGCCGGCGGTCTCCGACGGCGGGGCGGCAGGTCCGCCGCCGCCCACGGGCCCCGCCCAGGGCGATCCGCCGATCGTCGCTGCCCTGCGCCAGGGCGGCGCCAAGAGCTACCTCGCGATCGGCGCCATGATCCTGGCGGTGCTGCTGCTGGTTGGCCCGTTCGCGCGGCCGACCGTGGTGTTCGCCCTGCTGCTGATCGGCGTCGGTGTGCTGCTGATGGTCCAGGACCGGCCAGAGCAGGCGCCCGGGTCCGCCTCGCCATGGCCGCCCGGCTCCCCCACGCCACCGGCTGGCGGCCAGCAGCCCGGCGAGCAGTGGGGGCAGCACGGACCCGGGCAGGCGCCGCAGCCGTCCCAGGGCGGCCAGGGCCCGTCGGCCGAACCGTCCGGTGCGGCCTACGCGACCGCGACGCAGCCGGTCGCTCATGACGACACCCGCCCCGCCTGGGACGCGTCCACCGGGCAGCCCCCAGGCAGCGAGTGGCACCCGGGAGCCGCCGGCGCGCCCACGACCCAGAGCGGCTGGGGCTCCGCCGCCTCCCCGGCGGGCTGGGGGGCCGCACCAACCAGCGTGGCCGAGCGGCGACCACGCTCCCGGTCGATGCTCGGCTGGTTGACGGTGGCCGCCGCGCTGCTGGCGGTCGGCGTGGCCAGCGCGCTCGACAACCTCGGCGTGGTGAACCTGACACCGGCCAGGATCGTGGCGCTGGTGCTCAGCGTCATCGGCGTGGGGCTGCTGGTGGGCAGCGTGCGGGGGAGAGCCTGGTGGCTGATCCTGCTCGGCCTCCTGCTCGTGCCGGTGATGGCGGTGGCCAGCGTGGCCAGCGACGTTCCGGTCAGGGGCCGGACCGGCCAGCAGATCGAGCAGCCGTTGACCCTGGACGCGGTCCAGCCCGAGTACCGGCTCTCCGCCGGGCAGTTGACGCTCGACCTCAGCCATGTCGACTTCGGCGCAACGCCACGCCGGGTCACCGTCAGGATGGGCGTGGGCGACCTGAACGTGAAGGTGCCAGATGGCCAGCCCGTCACGGTGACCTCGAGGATCGGCGCCGGGGAGATGACCGTGTTCGGCCGCCCGAGCAGCGGAGGGCTCCAGGTCACGGACACGGTGAACGAGGGCGGGGGCTCGAAGCTCGGCCGCCTGACCCTCGACCTCCATCTCGGCGTCGGCCAGATCGTCGTCACCCGCGGACCGTAGGAGACCCGCCATGCGCCCCAGCGATGCCCTGCAACGTCACGACTTCGACCCGATCGCCTTCATCTTCGGACTGCTGTTCACCGGCTCCGGGATCCTGTTCATGATCGGGAGGTTCGATATCTTCAACCACGCCCGCTGGCTGTGGCCCGGCCTGCTCGTCCTGCTCGGCATCGCCGTGCTGGTGGGCGCGCGCGGCGGCTCGCGGGGGAGGGACCGGGCGCTCGGTGGATCGGCGGCCGCGGCCGGGCCGGTCCCGGAGGTCCCTGACCTGGACTCGATCGAGCCGCCGGTCGGCCCGGAGGCGTTCCGCCTCCCCGGCTGGCCACACCGAGGCAGCCAGCAGCCCAAGGCCACCGGCTCCGACACCGACGTCCTGGAGCCCGTGGAGCCCTCCGCTCAGGAGGACACCGAGGTCATCGCAGGCGTCGACCCGGAGGCCGAGACGCAGGTGCTGCGCGAGCGCCGGCCGCCGGAACCGCCGGCTTCCGGCTGACCGGACCGGCTGCGGCGCCGGGAAGCTATCGCCTGCCGGCTTCTGGAGACCGTCAAATTCGCCGTACCGGGCGGCAGAGATCAGTCCGGCGGTGGTTGGGTGAGGAGCTGGTGGACGATCCAGGCGGGGGAGGCGAGGGTCTCGCCGACGGCTTCGAAGAGGTCGTCGAGGGTGGCGTAGCGCAGCTGGGAGACGGCGCGGGCCAGGGAGCCGTCCTCGAGGGCGCGGTCCAGGTCCCTGCCCGCCTCCCGTAGGGCCCAGCCGACGGCCTTCCTGCCGGCGTCGATGGCGAGCTGGCGGCGCTGGCCGGTGAACCACTGGCGCACCTTGAGCTGGGCCTGCGGGGTCTTCACGAACCCCAGCCAGTCCCTCGACGGGCCGGTGTCAGCGGACGCGGTGGCCAGGACGTCGACCACGTCCCCGTCGGAGAGCGCGTTCGCCAGCGGCACGAGCTGGCCGTTGACGCGCGCGCCCACGCAGCGGTGCCCGGTGTCGGTGCCGAGGGCGTAGGCGAAGTCGACCGGGGTGGCGCCCGCGGGCAGCGTGATGGCGTCTCCCTTGGGAGAGAACAGCACGATCTCGTGGTCGCTCAGGTCGTAGCGCAACGACTCGAGGAACTGACCCGGGTCGGGCGCGTCCTGCTGCCAGTCGACCAGGCGGCGGAGCCATTCGAGGTCGTCGGGTCGCCCGACCGCCGCCGTGTCCTCCCACTTGCCGTTGCGACCGGCGTCGTCCCGCAGTCGGGCGACGATCCCGTGCTCCGCCGCGCGGTGCATCGCCTCAGTGCGGATCAGCACCTGGAGCAGCTCGTCGTGGGGGCCGATCACGGTGGTGTGCAGCGACTGGTAGAGGTTGAACTTGGGCATCGCGATGAAGTCCTTGAAGCGCCCGAGCACCGGCTTCCAGCGCCCGTGCAGCGCGCCCATGGCCACGTAACACGAGGGCACGTCGCCGTCGACCACGATCAGCAGGCGGGCCACGTCGTAGAAGTCGGTGGTGCCGCCGCCCCGCTCCTGCACGGTGTGGTGGACCGAGAACAGGTGCTTGGGCCGGGCGCTCATGGTGGCCTTGACGCCGGTCTCGCGCAGGGCCGGCTCGACCTCGCCGATGACCTCCCGCAGGTAGACCTCGACCTGGGCGGCGCGCTCGCGGAACAGCAGTGTGGTGGCCTCGTAGGCGGCCGGCTCCAGGGTGGCGAAGGCCAGGTCCTCGAGCTCGCGCTTGAACACCTGGATGCCGAGCCGGTCCGCCAGCGGCACCAGCACGTCCAGGGTGGCCCTGGCGATGCGCTCCTGCTTGTGGGGCGGCTGGAACCCGAGCGTACGCATGTTGTGGACGCGGTCGGCCAGCTTGATCACCAGCACGCGGAGGTCCCGCGCCATCGCCAGGATCATCTTGCGAATCGTCTCCGCCTCAGCGGCCTCCCCGAAGCGCAGCTTGTCGAGCTTGGTGACGCCGTCGACCAGGTGCGCCACCTCCTCGCCGAACTCCTCGCGCGCCAGCTCCAGCGTGTAGGCGGTGTCCTCCACGGTGTCGTGGAGCAGGGCGGCGACCAGCGTGGTGGTGTCGACGCCGAGGTCCGCCAGGATGGCGGCGACCGCGAGCGGGTGGGTGATGAACGGCTCGCCGCTGTGCCGCCGCTGCTCGCGATGCAGCAGCTCGGCAACCTCGTAGGCGTGTCGCAGCATGGCCAGGTCGGCTCGCGGATGGGCGGCACGGTGGGCGCGCACCAGCGGCTCGATCGCGTCGCGTTCGGTGGCGTGGCCGCCGCGTGCCACCAGATCGCGCAGGCGACGGCCCCGTGGGTTCCTGGCCAGTGAACCGGCGTCGGCGCTCACGGCCACCTCCAAGCTCAGGCCGGCGCGCCGGCGTCAGACTCCCGGAGCCTCTATCGTAAGGAGCCGCGCAAATCGGAAGCCCGGAGGCTCTCCTCCCGGTGGACCACCTCGGCCAGCGCGCGGATGAACGCCGGCTGGGTGTTGGGCAGCTCGATGCGGTGGAAGGCGATGCCCGCTTCGTCGGCCTCCTCGCGGGCGGCGACATCCAGGTCGTAGAGGATCTCGAGGTGGTCGGCGAGGAACTGCACCGGCACTACGAGGACCGCCTCGTGGCCGGCCTCGCGCAGGCCGGGGAGCAGCTCCTTCAGGTCGGGCCGCAGCCATTCCTCGGGCGTGTGACCGGCGCTCTGGTAGGCGAACCGCCAGCGCTCAGGGTCCAGGCCGACCCGCTTGGCGATGGCCTCGGCGGTGTCGGTGAGCTGGACCACGTAGCCGGGCTCGCGGTCGACCACGGACTTGGGAAGGCTGTGGGCGGTGAGCAGCACCGGCACGTGGCGCCCGCCGTCCGGCAGGGCGGCCAGGGCCTGGGTGGTCCGCTCGGCCAGCGACTCCAGGAACTCGGGCAGCAGGTGCCAGGCGCCGGCCACGCTGACCTGCCCGTTCGGCCCGAGGGCCGCGGCGGCCTCCTCCAGGGTCCGGTGGTAGCGGCCCATGATGATCGAGGAGTACTGCGGCGAGAGCACCATCCCGAGCAGCTGCTCGACGCCGTCGTCGGCCAGCCGCTGGACCGCGCCGGGGATGCCCGGCTCCGAGTGGAGCATGCCGGCCTCGACCAGGTAGCGGCCGGGCCCGTCGGTGGCGTCGAGCAGCTGCTGGAGGGCGGCGGCCTGCTCCCTGGTGATGCGGATCAGCGGCGACCAGCCGACCAGCTGGTAGCGCCGCACGAACTCCGCGAGCAGCTCGGCGCCCGGCTCCCTGCCACCGCGCACGCTGCGCAGGTACGCCGGCATCTCGTCGACGTTCGACGGCGAGCCGTAGGTCATCAGCAGCACCCCGATGGGGCGCCGCCCAGGCTGGCGCGGCGAGGCGCTGGTGGTCATGCGCGTACCTCTGCCCGTTGCCGGGCCGTCTCGTCGTGGACGAAGTCGACCAGCCGGCGCAGGTGATCGGACGGGCTGTCGGGGAGCACGCCGTGGCCGAGATTGAAGATGTGGCCCGCACGGCCGCCTGCCGCGGCCAGCACCTCGCCGGCCTGCTCCCGCACGACCTCCATCGGGGCGAGCAGGACCGCCGGGTCGAGGTTGCCCTGGATGCCCTTGCCGGGCCCGATGCGTTGCCAGGCCTCGTCCAGGGGCACACGCCAGTCGACGCTGACCAGGTCGCTGCCAGCCGCCGCCATCTGCTCCAGCAGGCCAACCGTGCCGGTTCCGAAATGGATGGTGGGCACGCCCTCCTCGCGGATCGCCTCGAAGATCCGCTGGGTGTGCGGCAGCACGTGGCGCTGGTACTCGCGCCGTCCGAGGTCGCCCATCCAGGAATCGAAGAGCTGCACGACCTGGACGCCGGCGGCAACCTGCGCGCGCAGGTAGCGGATGGTGACCTCGGTGAGCGTCTCCATCAGCCGGTGCCACAGGGGCGGGTCGCCGTACAGCAGGCTCTTGGCGCGGGCGTGGTCGCGCGAGGGCCGCCCCTCGATCAGGTAGGACGCCACCGTGTAGGGGGCGCCGGCGAAGCCGATCAGCGCCGCCTTGCCGCCGAGCTCCGAGCGCAGCAGCCGGATGGTCTCGAACAGCTCTGGGGTGGCCGACTCGGCCTCGACGATCCGCAGCGCGTCGACCGCCGCGCGGTCGCGGACCGGCGCGTGCACGATCGGGCCGACGCCCGGGTCGATCGAGAAGGGCACGCCCATGCCGTACAACGGCAGCATGATGTCGGCGTACAGCACCGCGCCGTCGACCCCGAGCGCGTCGACCGGCATGCGGGTGACCTGCGCGCACAGCTCCGGCGTGCGCGTCAGCGTGAGGATGTCGTAGCGCTCGCGCAGCTTGCGATAGTCGGCAAGGCAGCGGCCGGCCTGGCGCATGAACCACACCGGGGTGCAGTCGGCCGGTTGCCGCCGGCACGCGGCCAGCAGCCGCTCCGCCGGCGCCATCGCCGCCAGGTTCCTCTCCTGATCGCTCACCTGGACCGCCACGCTCCTCTGCTCCCACCGCTGCCACCTGGGCCGGGTCCAGGGTATGAGAAGCCTCGGGGGTCAGCCACTCGCGATGCGGACGCAGCAGTGGCCGGGCCACTCCCTTGGGCCCTCGGCGCGCAGCTCGCCGGCGCCGATGGCCGGCAGCAGGCCCGTCACCAGGGCGTGGTTCATCGCGCAGGTCAGCTCGCGGTGGCTGGCCGCCAGCTCGTGGAAGGGGCAGTTGCGCAGCTCGAGACCGTGATCCTCGCGCACGGGATCGTAGCCCAGCTCCTCCAGGGCGGTCTCCGCCAGGTCCAGCGAGCGGGGGTCGCAGCGGCGCAGGTGCTCGCGCAGGCCGTCGCCCAGCTCGGCGCCGACCAGCAGGGCCACCCGCCGGGCGGCCTCGGCGGGCCGCTCGTCCGGGGTCTTCTGCTCCAGCGCCGTGGCCAGGATGGTGGAGGCCAGCGTGTAGCGGGTGGTCGGCACCGACACCACCAGGTGCCGCTCGGCGGCGCGGTACAGCTTGGCGGGCCGACCGGCGCCGCGCCCGCTGCGGCCGCTCAGCCGCCGGTACTCGACCGTGAGCAGGCCGATCGAGGCCATGCGGTCCAGGTGGAACGCTGCCAGGTTGCGGGAGACCTCGACGACCCGCGCTGCCTCGTCCCTGCCGACAGCCCCGCCGCTCGAGCGGATGTAGTGGTACAGGCGCCAGCGGACCGGGTCCAGCAGCAGCGAGATCGCGGCGACCTCTTCGACGTTTCGCATGACTTCCAACCCCGGCCCGATTATGGCAGAGGCGGCAGCCGGCGACGTCGCTTGGCCGACCGGCCGGGGACGGGGCCCGCGCGAACGGGTCCCGTCCCCGGTTCAGGCTGATCAGGCGGTGGTGACCTCCAAGTGCTGGCTGGTGCCGGTGCTCGCCGCGACCAGGATCTCCTGCCCGCGGTTGGTGTGCCGCACGGTGAAGTGCACCTGCCTGCCGTTGAGCGTCACGGAGCGGACCTTGGCGCTGTCCGGGAGCGTCTGCCCGACGACCAGGTCCGCGCCGACCTTCGCCAGCACCGTGCTGGTCCAAAGGTTGCCCTCGTGGGTGGCCGTCACGTCGACCGATCCCTTGCCGACCAGGATGTTCGAGCCGGCGATGTTGGTCTGGCCCTCCGGCACCTGCGGGACCACCTCGAGCCGGCCGAAGCCGAGGTCGGGGCGGACGCCCAGCCACTGGTGCACGACCGCCCAGGCGGTGCCGTAGTTGCCCCATGCCTGCATGAACATCGAGCGGCACGTCCAGCAACGGTCGATGTTGGGGCCCTGGTCCGGCGACGGGAAGATCTCCGGCATTGCTCCGGGCTGCTCGTCCGGCGTCCCGCCCGTGGCCGGCTCGTTGAACATCGTCTCGGCCAGCGCGTGGGTGTAGCGCTGCTGCTGGCCGGGGCCGAGGCGGCCGTAGTTGCCCTCGCCGACCGACTGGATCGAGGTCGTCAGGCCGAAGACGACCTTCTCGCCCTGGCCGTTGGCTCCGCCGCCGCAGCCCGTGTGGAACAGCCCGGGATTGAGCGGGTGCTCGCCACTGAAGCAGTCGTTCTCCCGCCCCGCCAGTGCGATGTTCCCGTGGTCGAACGGCGCCAGGCCGGGCACCGTCTGCCCGTTGACGTGCAGCTCGGCTTCCATGGGCGTCTGGCCGATCCAGTGCTTCTGGAAGGACTGCTGGTTGCCCGGGTCGTTCAGGGAGTCGGCGTACTGCTGCGCGGCGTCGAACCACCAGGTGCCGTCGAAGCGCTGCCGCAGCTCGCGGGCCAGGTTCATGGTCCATGCGAAGGTGGCCCCGTCGTGCTTGGAGCGGGCCATGTCGGCCAGGTCGTAGAGGCCACGGATGAAGTAGACGGTGTTGTCCAGCTTCTCGGGGCCCATCCCGGAGCGCTCGACGTTGCCGAGCCCCTCGGGCCAGCCGTCGTGGTCGGCGTCCAGGCTGCGCACGACGTAGCGCAGGTTGCGGACCGAGAAGTCGTACATCTCGTCGCGGAAGTGGTTGTCCCCTGTCCACCGCCAGATCAGCGCCACGGTGCTCGGGAACTTGACCGTCTCGTCGGTGTTGAAGTCGTAGGCGATGCTGCCGTCGGGGTTGGTGTGGCGCGAGTCGTGCCCGAACCAGATGGAACCGTCGGACACCGCCTCGTGCGCCACCACGCCCGAGCGGTCGTTGAGGATGTCGGAGATATCGCGGAGGGCGCGGAGATGCCCCTCGATGGCCGCGAACTGGCCGACCGAGACCGAGGCGAACGCGGTGTACTCCGCGTCGGTGGCGAAGATCCAGGGGTAGTCAGGGAAGCCGGCACCGATCCAGGTCGCTTCGGGCACGGTGCCAAGCGGCGCCGGGAACTGCTTGCCCTGATCGGTCCAGCGGATCTGGAGGTCGTTGGCGGTCTTGGTGAGGTCGGCGATGTTCTGCTTGCCCCAGTCGATCGAGTCCTGCACCAGTGGGTCGCCCGGCAGCGAGAGCTTGGTCATCTGCGAGAGCCGCTCGCGGGAGGTCACCTTGGCGGCGAACTGCGCGTCAGGATCCTGGAGCGTCCCGGTCAGCTCCTGCTGCGCGGACGCCAGGCCGTTGTCCGAGCCCGCAACCGCCAGCCACACGGTCTTGGAGCCACCGGCCGGGAGCGAGAGCGTGTAGGTCAGCTCGCCACCGGTGCCGTGCCCGAAAGGGCCGTCGTCGCACTGCGACGGCTTGGGGTCGGCGGGCGCGCCCGGCTCGGTCCCGGTGCAGCGGTGGCCGGGCTGCGGGCCCCAGAACTGGTCGCCGATCGTGCCCGAGTCGGGCTTCATCGCGGTGCCCACCAGCGCCGCGTAATGGTGCTCCAGAGCTCCGGGCAGCGCGCCATCGTCGGTGAAGCTGAGGTTCTGACCGTCGAAGCTGCCCATGTCGGGGAGGTTGTCGCTGGCGTTGGGGGTGACGCCCGTGAACCCCCACGGGTACTGCCCCATCAGCTCGGAGTGGGCGTCCACCGAAAGCTTCGCGGTTCGCGCCGCTCCCGGGTTGGTGATCGTGAGACCGAACAGGGCCCCTCGGCGCCCGTCGGGCACGAAATCGGTGCGCTCGAGCTGCAGGCCCGCGGTGTCCGGCAGATCGAAGCGCGTGAAGCCCCACCCGCTCGAGAACTTCGTCGCGGGTCCGACCCACTGGCCGTCGAGCCCGAACCAAACTCCGTCGACGAGCTTCAGCGGCGGCGCCCACACGCCGCCCATCTCGCCGGTGATGTGCCAGCCGTTGGCGTAGAACCGCCCGTCCTCGAAGCCGATCGAATGGGCTCGCGTTCCGGCCGCGACCTCGCGTCGGTCCGCGAGCCGGTCCGTGGTCGACAGGGTCGTAAGCTGGCCGGCGCTGGCGGCCGGGCTTCCATGAGCGGCCGGGGTGACCATGGCCAGCAGAGCAACGAGCGCGACCAGGGGGAACAACCTGCGACGAGTCATGCACCCCTCCCGGGAGGTGGGCCAGACCGAACAGGCAGGCTCGGCCTCCGCCTCGGGGGACAGAACGGGTCGGCGTGCGGGTGCGCGGCGGCCGTGCCGGCTTAGCGCCCTTGCCCAGATCCGAGGCAAAGCAAACCGGATCGAACAAATGAATAGGATCAGCCGGGCCTGTCCGATTGCGGTTGATCGCCGCTGCCCACCGGGCGCACGCAACCTCGGTCTGCTGCCCGCGCGGTTGGAGTATTAGGATCACGCCGGACGGCCAGCCGCCGGATGGCGGCGCCAGAGACGACCGACCGAAGGACGCGTGACCGCTCATGACCTCACCAGGTTCCACACCCTCCGCCTCCAGGCTTGCCTCCTACCTCGGCAGCCTCGGCGTCCAGGCGCCGCAGGACCGGCTCAGCCTCGAGACCGTCGCCTACGCGGCCTTGCTCGACGTGGTCTCGGCGGTCGCGCCCGAGGTCACCGCCTCGATCGAGGCCGAGCTGGCCGACCAGCGCTCCCACCTCAAGCTGATCGCCAGCGAGAACTACGCCTCGCCGGCGGTGCTGCTGGCGATGGGCAACTGGCTCAGCGACAAGTACGCCGAGGGCTCTCCCTTCCATCGCTTCTACGCCGGCTGCGAGAACGTCGACGCCATCGAGAGCCGTGGCGACGAGCTCGCCAAGGCGCTGTTCGGCAGCGACCACGCCTACCTCCAGCCGCACAGCGGGATCGACGCCAACCTCGTGGCCTTCTGGACGATCCTCACCGACCGGGTCGAGGGTCCCGCGCTGGAGCGGCTCGGTCGCAAGGACCTGCTCTCCCTCTCCGAGGAGGAGTGGGCCGGGCTGCGGCGCGAGTTCGGCAACCAGCGGATGCTCGGCATGGCACTGGACGCCGGCGGCCACCTGACCCACGGCTTCCGCCCCAACATCTCGGGCAAGCTGTTCGACCTGGCGCACTACTCGGTCGACCCCGAGACCAACCGCATCGACTACGACCAGGTGCGGGAGCGCGCGCGCGAGGTCCGTCCGCTGATCCTGCTCGCCGGGTACAGCTCCTACCCGCGCAAGATCAACTTCCGCGTCTTCCGCGAGATCGCCGACGAGGTCGGCGCCACCTTCATGGTCGACATGGCGCACTTCGCCGGGCTTGTGGCCGGCAAGGTCTTCACCGGCGACTTCGACCCGGTGCGGCACGCGCACATCGTCACCACCACCACGCACAAGACCCTGCGGGGGCCGCGCGGCGGCATGGTGCTGTGCGAGGAGCGGCTCGGTCCCACGGTGGACCGCGGCTGCCCGCTGGTGCTGGGCGGTCCGCTGCCGCACGTCATGGCCGCCAAGGCGGTCGCCTTGACCGAGGCGTCACGCCCCGAGTTCGCGGGCTACTCCCGCCAGGTGGTCGACAACGCGGCGACCCTGGCCGAGGCGCTCCAGTCGGAGGGCGCGACCGTGGTCACCGGCGGCACCGACAACCACCTCCTGCTGATTGACGCGCGCCCGTTCGGCGTCACCGGCCGGCAGGCCGAGTCGGCGCTGCGCGAGGCCGGGGTCACCGTCAACCGCAACGTGATCCCCTACGACCCCAACGGCGCCTGGTACACCAGCGGGGTGCGGGTGGGCACGCCGGCGGTGACCACGCTCGGCATGGGTCCGGCGGAGATGCGCGAGATCGCCTCGATCATGTACGGCGTGCTGAGCGTGACCGAGGCGGACCCGTCGTCGAAGGCTCGCTTCCAGCTCCCCGAAGCGGTCAAAGACGGCGCCCAAAAGCGCGTCGCCGACCTGCTGGCGGCGCATCCGCTGTACCCGCAGATCAGGCTTTGAGCTGCCGGTCCTCCCGATCCACCGGGGCACTCCTCCGGGAGTCCCCGGGGACCTCCGGAGGCTCCAGGCTGGCGCAGGCCTTGCCGAGCAGCTCGCAGAGAGTCTCGAGCTGCTCGGCGTCGAGCCGCTCGACCAGCGCCTCCGGTGGGCGGCGCGCGACCTCCATCAGCTTGCCGCGCAGGGCCTGACCGGTCGGGGTCAGGGCGACCAGCTTGACCCGCCGGTCGCTCGGGTCCGGCTGCCTGGTCACCAGGCCCCGGGCCTCGAGGCGGTCGACCATGCCGGTCACGTTGGAGCTGTGGCACTGCATCACGTCGGCCAGTGAGCCGATCGGCGCGCCGCCCTCCTTCGGCAGCTCAGCCAGCAGCCAGACCTGCTGAGTGGTCAGGTCATGGGGTCGCAGGTACGCGCCGTTGGCGCGGATCCGTTCCTTGTTCAGCCGGATGATGGAACCCATGACCTCTGCAGCCAACTGCTGCTTGGTCCTTGCCTGGCCCGGCACCGATCTCACCTCGGGACTTCGTGGAGGGGGTCGCGCGAGCGCACCGCCCGCACGAGTACACAATCACAAACAGAACATCAATATGATACCTCGATAGGTGCCAGGTCAACAACTCATGAGTAGAAAGTTGATACCTCAGATATTGAGGGCTATCATAGCTGCTGTGTGAGCCAACCGGGCTCTCCCTCGAGACCTCGAGGAGGTGGTCGCACCATGGTGCTTCTGCACTATCACGTCGTCCCGGGACTCGGCGACGACACTCGTCCCCGTCCAGAGGCGACCGCCGTCCGGGGCGATCAGGTGGCTCCAGCCGATTGCGATGACCTCGCCCTCACGGCTACCCCCGCCGACACCGCCATCCCATCGTCCCCGGTCGACACCGTCCGCGCCGCATAACCGTTCCCGCCCGACGCGCGGCCGCTCAGGCCTCGCTCGCGCAGCGGCCCGACGCCTTTGCGGGGTCCGCCGTCCCGTAACGTTACCGAGACGCAAGCCGTCCACACTGGCGCGGGATCCGCGATGCCGGGAGGTGGCGGTGCCGTTGGTGTGCTGGGTGCGGCGAGGACAATGGCGGTGAGCGGTGCCGCCGGACCGGCACGACCGCGCCGGTGGCTCGCCGGGCTGGCGTGGGCGCTTGCCGGGTTGGCCATGCTGGCCCTGGTGGGCGCCGGCTGGATCTTCCTGCTCTGGAAGTCTTCTGGCTTGCCCCGGCCGCCGGGCTCGATCGCCGACATCAGTCCCGTCATCCTCGCGATCGTCAGCGCGGCGAGCGTCGGCGCGGTGCTGGCCAGCCGGCGCCCCCGTCACCCGGTGGGCTGGCTGCTGCTCGGCATCGGCCTCGGGCTGGCGGTGAACATCCTGGTCGAGCCGTACGTGAAATACGGGCTGGTGATTCGGCCCGGATCGCTCCCGGCCGCCCGCTACCTGGTCGGGTTCACCTACGCGAGCATCTTCATCTGGCTGTCCTGCGCCGGCTTCGTGCTGCTGCTCACCCCCACCGGGACGTTGCCCTCAGCCCGGTGGCGCTGGTGGGCCAGGGTGGCCGCGGCCGCACCGGTGGTGACGGTGCTGATGATGGTCGTCCAGCCCGACCCGCTGGCGCCGGACTACCACGGCAACGCCCTGGCCGTCCCGGCGCTGGCCCGCGTGCTGATCGTCCCCGGAGTGGCCGGCGTCGTCATCGTCTTCGCTTCGCTGCTGGTGGGGGCCGGGTCGCTGGTGATGCGCTTCCGCCGGGCACGGGGAGTGGAACGCCAGCAGCTGCGATGGCTGGCGCTGGCGGCAGCGTGCGCGTCGGCATTGCTACTGATCGCCCTCTTCGCCGCGTTCGTCCTGGCGAAGGACGTCGTGGTGGAGGCATCCAGCGCCCTGTGCGTGGCGCTGCTGCCGCTGGCCACCGGCGCGGCGATCCTGCGGTACCGGCTGTATGACCTGGACCGCATCGTCAGCCGCACGCTCAGGCCTTCAGCGGCCGGCTGCGGGACGAGGTCGACCTCGACACCCTGACCGCCGAGCTGCTCGGCGTCGTCGAGCAGACCATGCAGCCAGCCAGCGTGTCGCTGTGGCTTCGACCGTCCGGCGGGGTGGTCCCGAAGCGGCGCGCGGCGGCGGTGGGCGAGCCCATCCGGTGACGTCCGACGGACCAGGACCAAACAGCCGGGTGACCGGATTGGTGCCGATCCGCCAATCTGTGCGCGAAATACATTGATCTCGTATTGTGGTCCGCCATGCGGCACGGACCCTTCACGCAGGTCGCAAGGGGGGTCTTCGAGGGATTCCGTGAAGCCCGCCGCTAGACCCAATGCCGTTCGGTTAGCCGGATCTGCGAGCGCAAACTCCCTGGTCAGCATGCTGAAACCGGGCGAGATTGGCCCTTAACCGGATGGCATTGCCGCTAGACCGTGCTTTCGGCTCGAACAAGAGAATGGCAAATGCTGCGAAATGCGCCGCTTCGTTCCAAGCTCATCGTCACTCTCGTCGGTCCACTCCTCGCTCTCATGGTCCTCGCGGCCGTCGTCATCCGCTCCAGCCTCGTCGAGAGCGACAAAGCGGCGCACGTCAACCAGCGCGCCCGGTTCGCGGCCAAGCTCGCGCCGCTGATCCACGAGCTGCAGGCTGAGCGGAGCCTCTCATCGAGCTATGTGGCCAGCGGCCGCAGGTCCTCGCCCGCGCAGCTCGACCGGGAGCGCCGCGTCGTCGACCGGGTCGCCGCGACCTACCGCGCCGCGGCCGGGCGCCTGAACCTCCGCGGTGACCCGGGACTCAGCCTTCGAGTGGGCTACGGCCTGCGGGAGCTCGAAAAGCTCCAGACGCAGCGCGCCGCCATCGACGCCGGTCCGATCCAGCGGGACGAGGCCGTGGAGCCCGAGATCGAAGCGGGCGAGATCGAGGGCGAGCTCAACGTCAACGAGAACCACGGCCCGATCCAGGACCCCCCTGAGGCGATCGAGCAGTACACGGACCTGATCAACGACCTGCTCGACATCAACACCGAGATCGCGCCGGGCGGCAACAACCAGCGCCTGATCGAGGCGGTTCGCGCCTCGGTGGCGCTGGCGCGCGCCAAGGAATTCGCCGACCACCAGCGCGGCCTGCTCGCCGAGGTCTTCTCGCGGCACGGCTTCGCCAAAGGGCAGTACGGCAAGCTGACCTCCCTGCGCGCGGTCGAGGTCATCTACGTGGCGCAGTTCGAGAGCGCAGCCACGCCCCAGCAGATCGACTTCTACCGCCGGGCGGTCCAGGATCCCCAGGTCCGGCGCGTCGGGAACATGCGCGACGAGGCGGTCGAGACCGCTGGCCAGGGTCGCGTGCCCGGCGACGCGACCACCTGGTTCCAGGCGAGCAGCGTCGAGCTGGACCGGCTCCGCGGGGTCGAGCAGCGGCTCAGCGCCGACGTCGTGGCGACCAGCCTCTCGATCAAGGCCAATGCCGACCACCGCGCCCTGCTCTACACCCTGCTGCTGCTCGCCGCGCTGGTGCTGTCCGTCGGGCTGTCGCTCGGGATGGCTCGGTCGCTGATCCAGCGGCTCGGCCACCTCAAGGACGTGGCCCACGAGGTCGCCGAGCGCAAGCTGCCCGGTGTGGTGAACCGCCTGCGAGAGGGCGAGAGCGTCGATCTGGCCGCCGAGTCGGCGACGCCGATCGACGCCTACGCCAAGGACGAGATCGGCCAGCTCGGCGAGGCCTTCAGCTTCGTCCACCAGGTCGCGGTGCAGCTCGCCGGCAGGGAGGCCGCCCTGCGCCGCAGCGTCGGCGATATGTTCCTGAACCTGGCGCGGCGTTCACAGAGCCTGGTCGAACGCCAGCTCGAGCTGATCGGCGACCTCGGCGCCCGCGACCTCGGGGACGCCATGGTGGAGCTGTCGGAGCTCGACCATCTCGCCGGCCGCATGCGACGCAATGCCGAGAACCTGATCGTGCTGTCGGGCTCGGAGCCGGCGCGGCGGTGGCGCGGCCCGGTCAACGTGGGGGACGTCGTCACGGCGGCCATCGACGAGGTCAGGGAGCACGGGCGCGTCGCCGTCCTACCGGTCCAGCCGACGCTGGTGGCCGGCCACGCCGCCTCCGACGTGGTCCGCCTGATGGCCGAGCTGCTGGAGAACGCCCTGTCCTTCTCGGCGCCCGACACCAAGGCGCTGGTCGCGGGCCAGGTGCTGCCAACCACGTACCTGCTCGAGATCGACGACCAGGGCATCGGCATGAGCGACGAGCAGCTCGCCGACGTCAACCACCGCCTGTCCGAGCCGCCGGACGTGGACCTGGCGCACGCCAAGATGCTCGGGTTCTTCGTGGTCGGCCAGCTCGCCGCGCGCCACGGCATCAAGGTGCAGCTCCGCCGCTCCCGTCACGGTGGCGTCGCCGCGCTGGTGCTGCTGCCCGCCAACCTGATCGTGCAGTCCGAGGACCGGCCCCAGGGCGGGCCGCCGGCGGTGGCACCGGACAGCGCCAGGGTGGCGCAGCGGAGCTGGGGCGAGCGGCGCTGAGGCTCAGGCGAGGTCCAGCACGGTGGTCTGGAGGCTGGCCCGGTCGACGACCAGCGCCTGGTGGTTGACCAGGGTCTGCCAGGCCGGCCGGTCGCCCCAGCAGCCCGACGAGCCGACCAGCACCGAGCCGGAGCTGACCCTGTAGCCGAGGGTGTAGTACTCGGGGTCGCCCCGGCGCATGACCGCTTCGACGCTGTAGTCGCAGACCGCATAGAGGTGCTGCTCGGTCAGCAGGACGAAGTTCAGGGCGTTGTAGCGGAACTCGCCGCGGAGCCGCTCCAGCAGGGGCGGCAGCGCCCGCTCGACGTCGCCGCTCTCCTCCATGGCCGCCAGCAGGAGCTGGAAGTAGCGCTCGGAGTCGGTGGTGCCCCGCAGGCCGTGGCGGACCTCCGGGTCGAGCAGGCCCTCCAGCTCCGGGATCGGCCGGATCCAGCCGTTGTGCGCGAAGGCGAGCCGTCCGCCGGTGAAGGGATGGGTGTTCTCCAGGGCGATGCTCAGGCCGGGGCTCGCCCGGCGCAGGTGCAGCACCATCGCCTGGGTCTCGGTCGTCCTCGACAGCTTGTCGAGCAGGTCGCTGGCGTGCGCGGCCTCCACGTCCTTGGCGACGTTCAGCTCGCCGTCCTCCTCGTACCAGGCCATGCCCCAGCCGTCGCCGTGCTCCTCGGCGAGGGACACGAACGACTTCAGGTCGTCGCCTACCAGCTCCTGCGGAGTGGTGGGGGCCATGGACGCATAGGCGAGCAGCCGGCACATGTGGTGGTTCCTCCAGATGGGACCGGTATGGGGGAAAATGCTGCCGAAGCCCACAAACGCTTCGAGCCCTCGATCAGCAAGTGAAACGTAGAACCGCTGCCTCTCGTATGTCAAAAATGCGACGGCCCGGCCCAGCCTCCAGCGGGCCCGACCGGCCGAATAGTCTTTTCCTGACCTGCGGAAGCTCGCCCCAAACGCTCGCGGCTGCCGGTGGCCGTCAGCCGAGCAGCCGCCGTGGCGGAACACCGCCGAGGCTGCGGCACTCCCGGGCCAGGTGCGCCTGGTCGGCGTAGCCGGTGTCGGCGGCCAGGCGGGCCAGTCCCACGTGGCCGAGCGGCGCCGCCGACCGGGCCATCGAGAGGAACCGCTGGAAGCGGAGCACCCGATCGAGCGTCTTCGGTCCGTAACCGAAGGCGTCGAGGCAGCGACGGTGGAGCTGGCGCTCGCTGGTGCCGAGCGTGGCGGCGAGCTTGGCGACGACCGGGGCTGGCGGCCCGGCGCGCAGCTCGGCCACCACCGCCTCGACGAACGGGTCGACCGGCGCCGCGCCGGGGAGGCGCTCGACCAGCTCGCCTTCGAGCAGCCGCACGGCGGCGCCCGGTCCGGCGGCGTCGCTCAGCCGCCCAGCCAGGCGCCCGGCGGCGCGGCCCCAGAGGACGTCGAGGTCGACGCGGTCGTCGATCAGCTCCGACGCCGGCAGCCCGAGCATGGTCGGCGCCAGGCCTGGCCGGAAGCGGACGCCGACCACCAGGGAGCCGGGGTTCAACGGGGCCAGCACCGGGCCGGTGTCCGGGCCCGCGACGTGCAGGCGGCCATCGAGCCAGACGATGTCGACGCAGCCGTCCGGAACGATCCGCTGGACCATCGGCGTCGAGCCCGGGCCGATCCGCTGCGTCCAGACGCAGGCCACGTGGCGATCGAGGGCGGCCACCGGGGCGTGCTCCCGATAGTCGCTCGTGGGAATCATGTTTGAACTATCAGCTATGTCTGACATGGGCGTAGCCTTCGGCGGATCGAACCAGCATCGCCATGGACAGGGTAGGGGGAGCCACGGACAGCGTAGGAACGCCTGGCGGCGGAGCATCGGGACGGGCGGGTCGCAGCGGCCGCCTGCTGGCGATCGCCGTCGCGCTGGCCGCCGTCACCGCGGTGCTCGCCCTGGCGACCGCCCTTGCCAGCGCGGTGAGCCAGCGCCGCGTCGCCGCCCCGGCCGCCGGGCCGGCGGGCCAGGATGCCCGGGCCGCGGCGGGAGGGTCCGCCGGTACGGCCGGCCCGGCCGCGGGCGCGGCGACGCGGCGCGTGCGGGCGCCTGGCGCCAGGGAGATCGTCGTCGACTTCGACAGCGGGCGGCTCGACCTGGAGGCGGCGACCGGGGACGTGGCCGCGGCGGCGGTGGAGCTGCGCTGGTCGGGCCGGCCTCCCAGCCTGCGGCACCGCTTCGAGAACGGCGTCCTCTGGATCGTCAGCCGCTGCCCGGAGCCGCGGCGCCGCACCGACCGCTGCCGGGTGCACGGGCGCATCAGCGTTCCCGACGGTGCCCGGGTGCGCGCCAACGTGGACGCCGGCACGATCGCCGCCGAGGACCTGAACAGTCCCAGCTTCGAGGCCAGCTCGGGCGCCGGCAACCTGAGCGCCTCGTTCCTCCGCCCGCCATCCAGCGTCGAGATGACCACCAACGCCGGCATCCTCGACCTCGTCGTCCCGCCGGCCAGCTACGCCGTCGACGCCGGGGCCGGGGTGGGACTGTCCTCGATCGAGATCCCCGACGATCCCACCGCCCCGCGCCGTCTCCTCGCCCGAGCCGCCGTCGGCCAGGTCCGCATCTCCACCCGCTGATCGGTCAGCGGAGTTGGACGGTGCGGATCTCCCAGGGCCGGAGGTCGAGGTGGAGCGTGCCGCCGGCGGCGGGGAGGGCGGGACCTGCACGGCCGAGGAGGTCGCAGGCGCGGGCACGGGTGAACGGGCCGCTGATGGTCGCGGTGCCGGGGTCGGGGTGCTCGCGGACGACGCGCAGCTCGAGCCAGCCGCGGCGGCGCCGCAGCGACGAGAGGACGGTCCCGCCGTCCCCGGCGATCTGGAGGCCGGCGACCGCCTCCAGCGGCCCTTCCGGACCGCGACCGTCGGCGGCGACCAGGTCGTGCCGGTAGCGCTCGGCCTGCGCGGCGACCCCGGCGGCCGCCCAGGCGCCCTGGTAGGGCAGGACCGCCATGGTGGCCTCGACGGACCCGATCCGCTGCGCGCCCGGGACCTTGGTCTCCGGACCGGCCGGCTCGACCCTGTAGGGGTTGGTGTTGCGGCTGATGAGCCCCACCGAGCGGAGCAGGGTGATGGCCAGCTCGCCGCCACCGCCGACCAGCTCGTACTCGCTCACGTGATCGAGCAGCACGGCGGCGCCGCCGGCGGCCACGAAGCCGCGCGCCGGGAAGGTCGGCAGCGGCACCTCGCCGCGCCCGCCCTCGCCGACGAGCCCTCGCTCCACCACCGCGAACTGACCCTCGGCCGCCGACGCGGAGGCCGCGGTGGCAAGGGGCACGTGCAGCCGCACCCGGTGCTGCTCGCAGGGGTTGTCGAACGACAGCCGCAGCCGCACGAACGCCTCGCCAGCGCGCAGCTCCACCGTGGTGGTCACCGCAACCTCCGCCAGCTCGGCCGAGCGCGCCGCGCCACCGGCTCCGTCCAGGCCGCGCGGCCAGCGGTAGGTGCGCAGGACCTCGACAGCGGCGCGGAGCGGGCCGACGGCCGCCGGGCGCACCGTCACGGCCTCGGGCTCGGCGACCTCCAGGTCGGTCGTTGGCGGGGCGTAGGTGTAGCTGTCGCCGGCGTCGCCGCCGTCCACCAGCCGCGCGACGCCGTCGAGGGTGGCGCCGCCGCTGACCCGCAGGCACCCGTCCCGCCGCACCTGGACCTCCACGAGACCGTTGGCGAGACGCGAGCCGTCCAGCGTGACGGGTCCCGCGGCGGGCGGCTCGCCGCGGGCGGGCCGGGGCCTGGCCGCGGTCCAGCCGAGCGGTGGCACCGGCACGCTGGCGAGCAGCCGGCGCCGCGGCGGCAGCTCGGTCTCCAGGCGCGTCGGCTCGGGAAGCGGCCGGAAGCCGTACCGCACCGGGACGTGGCGGCCGACCTCCTGGCTGGCGAGCAGGCGCCCGTCCGGCAGCTCCAGGGCGACCTCGCCCCAGTCGTCCGGCACTTCCAGGTCGAGCTCGACCAGGCCCTCGCGGTCCTCTGGCGAGGGGTTCAGGAGCGCCACCGCGCCGGCCGGCACCCGCAGGGCGACCTCGGCGGCGGCCCGGTCGCGCAGCCCGGTGCCGATCTGCTCCGCCTCGGCCAGCCGCGCCGCGACCTGCTGGGCGACCGGGTCCGCGCCGCAGCCGGTGATCGAGTCGTGCCCTGAGCTGTCGATCACCTTGTTCCAGCCCAGCTCCAGGAAGCGCGCGGGCCAGGTGCGGCAGTGCAGCGCCTGGAGCGGCTCGGCGTAGCGCTCCAGGAGCCGCTCGGCGCGGCCGAGCGCCGCCTTCAGCTCGATCCTGGCCGAGACCACGCCCATCAGCACGTTGGCGCGGGCGCTGGAGCGCAGCTCGCCACGCCAGGTCGGCAGGCCGTCGAGCTGGCCGCCCACCTCGCCGATGTAGCTCGCCAGCGTGGCGGTCCGGATGCGGTAGCGGTCCTGGGCGGCGTTGATGGCGGTGAGCACGTCCATCAGGTCCCAGCGCGGCCGCGAGTGGTCCTCGCCGTACATCGCCAGCAGGCCCTCGCCCTCGGCGAGATAGGGCCGCATGCGCTCGTCGAGCTGCCGCACCCGCTCGCTCAGGCGCTCCGGCAGCTCCAGCAGCAGCGCGGCGTTCTGGTATCCCTGCGCCAGGTACTCCGCGCGCACGGTCGAGCCGTCCGGCGCCGACCACAGGAAGGCGTGGTGGGCGACGGCCGACGGCACGCCGCGCCACACGACCGCGTGCTCGAAGCCGGCGCGGCGCAGGATCTGCGGCATCTGGGCAGCGTGGCCGAACTGGTCCGGGAGATAGCCGACCCGCATGGCGCCCCCGAGGCGCGCCGCCGTCGCCAGACCGCGCTCCAGGTTACGCACCAGGGTCTCGCCGGAGACCAGGAACTCGTCGGAGAGGATCTGCCAGGGGCCGATGGCGAGCTGGCCCGCCTCGACCAGAGCTCGGACGCGCCGCGCCGCCCCCGGACGGATCTCCAGGTAGTCCTCGATGGCGGCCATCTGCCCGTCCATGGTGAACCGGAAGTCGGGGTCGGCCTCGGCCCGTTCGAGCACCTGATCGAGCAGGTCCACCAGGCGCATCCGGAAGCGCTGGAAGGGTTCGTACCACTCGCGGTCCCAGTGGGTGTGCGGGACGAGGTGGACGACGCGGGAGCCGCTCGGGCCGGTGGGATCGGTGGGAGCTCGCATCTTCAGATCATAGGTACCCGCGGGCCCGCAGGGGGAGCCGCGACCGCTCCTCGCACGCTGCCGACCGGGGCCTCGTATGTGCCAAGCTGCAACATGAGGAGGTCGCCGATGCGTGCTGGGGCTGGACCCACTGAGGGCTTCGGCGCGAGCATGCGCGCCCACCTGGAGCTGGTCGAGGAGCACAACGCGGCCGTGCTGGACGAGGTCGCCGGCCGGGCGCTGGAGGTCATTCGCTGCGGTGGCGTGCTGCTGGCGGCCGGCACCGGCCACTCGCTGGCGATGGTGATGGAGACCTTCTACCGGGCCGGGGGGCTGGCCTGCGTCAAGCCGGTGTTCCATCCTGGCCTGCTGCCGCTCACCGGCGGGTTCGCCTCCAGCCTGCTGGAGCGCACCACCGGGCTCGGCGCCGTGCTGGCCGCCCAGGCCAACGCCCGTCCCGGCGAGCTTGCCTTCGTCTTCTCCAGCTCCGGCGCCAACCCGGTGCCGGTCGAGCTGGCGCGGTGCCTGCGCGAGGGTGGTGTCGCGGTGGTCGCGGTCACCTCGCTGCCGCATCTGCGCCAGGCGCCCGCCAGGGCCGGGGTCAAGCTGGACGAGGTCGCCGATCTGGTGATCGACACGCTGGTGCCGCCCGGCGACGCCGCCTATCACCGCGACCGCGCCTCGACCGCGCCGCTGTCGTCGCTGACCTCCGTCTACCTGTGGAACCTGCTGCTCGCCCGCCTCGTCGACCGGGCCGCCACCGCCGGCGTCGACCTGCCTCTGTGGCGCAGCTCCAACACCCCCGGCGGCGACGCCCACAACAGCGCCCTCGCCGACCGCTACCGCGTCCGCGTTCCGACGCTGTAGCGATGACTTTCGCCTCTCCCGGCCGACACCACGCTCGCGGTCGTCTCGCGCGGCCCTTGGCCCAACCTCGAGCGGTTCAAGACCCGCATGGGATGGACCGTGCCCTTCTACTCGTCGTTCGGCAGCGACTTCAATTACGACTTCCACGTCACGCTCGACGAAGCCGTCGCGCCGGTCGAGTACAACTACCGCAGCAAGGAGGAACTCGAGCAGGCGGGCCAGTCCTGGTCCACCCAGGGCGCGGCGGGGACCTGCTACTGGGCACGTTCAACTACCTCGACCTGACCCCCCTCGGCCGCCAGTACCACGTCGGCGAGGCCCTCCACCACGACAAGTACGGGGAGACGCCCACCCCGCCCGCGGACGAGCGTCAGAGGTAGGTGCCGCCGAGCGAGCGGTCGTCCTCGCCCGGGCGGGGCGGGCCCCCCGGGCCCTGACCGGGCAGGCCGCGGCCGCGCATCTCGGCGAGCTGGTTGCGCGCGGCCATCTGCTGGGCGAACAGGGTGGCCTGGATCCCGTGGAAGAGACCTTCGAGCCAGCCGACGAGCTGGGCCTGGGCCACCCGCAGCTCGGCCTCGCTCGGCGTCTCCTGGTCCAGCGGCAGGGTGATCCGGTCCAGCTCCGCGGCGAGGTCGGGCGAGAGGCTGCCGGCCAGCTCCTGAATGGAGATGTCGAGGATCTCACGCAGGCGGGTCCGCCCGGCCTCGTCGAGCGGCGCGTGCCGGACCTCCTCGAGGAGCTGGCGGACCATGGAGCCGATGCGCATGACCTTGGCCGGGCTGGAGACCGTCTCGGTCTCCTCCCGGGTGGCCGGTGGCTGCTCTCCCGCGGGTCGGCGCGGGACCATGATGATCTCGGGAGCCTGCTGGGACGCGTCTTCGGACATGGGCCCATCTTGCCACAGTGGGCGCCGTGCCCGTTCGCGACGCCGGGCGTCACGCCACGACGGTCGTCGGCTGGTGGCGGACAGGGAAGTTGACCGAGTTGGCGATGTAGCACAGCTCGTGGGCGCGGCCGTGGAGGCCGGCGGCCTTGTCCGCCATCTCGGGACTGGCGACGGTCACGACCGGCCGCAGGACCACCTCGGTGAAATGGCCTCCCCCGTCGCCGGTCTCCAGCATGGTCCCGTCGGCGGCGTCGGTGTAGGCGACCACGACCACGCCGGCGGAGGCGGCCAGGTGCAGGTACCACAGCATGTGGCACTGGGAGAGCGAGGCGACCAGCAGCTCCTCGGGATTCCAGCGGTCCGCCTCGCCGCGGAACGCCGGGTCGGAGGAGCCTGGGACCGGCGGCTTGCCCTGGCCGCGGACCTCGTTGGTGCGCCGGTAGGCGCGGTAGCCGCTGGTCCCCTGCCCCAGGTTGCCCGTCCAGTCGACCTCGACCTGGTAGCGGTGGGTTCGCTCCATGGCTGCCTCCGTGATCACGCGGTTTGGCTACGGGTCAATAGTAGGCGGGGCAGGTCGGTGACCAGGCGACATTGGGCAAGGGATTGACGATCGGCATGAATTCTGCCTAACTTTCTGTGGCCCCGCGTGGCGGGTGAAGCCCCAGACCCCGCGCCACGCGGTCAGGCCCAACCCGTGCGGATGCGGGAGGACTGATGGCGGACCAGGTTCACCTCGACTCCACGCAAGGCCTGCCGGCCGGCATGGTCGGGAGCGGGCGGCGGGGCCGGTGACGCAGAGCACCACCACCGGCTACGAGCAGCACGATGCCTGGCGCGACGCCATCTGGCGGCACGTCCGCGATCCCGACCGGCCGGGCTCGGCGGCCTACTGGGCCCCCGGGCTGGAGACGGCTTCCTGGGAGGAGCTGCGCAGGATCCAGACCGAGAAGCTGGTCGCGGCGGTCCGCTTCGCCCACGCCCGGATCCCCTTCCACCGCCGGCGCTTCGAACGGATCGGGCTGGAGCCCGGCGACATCCGCTCGCTGGACGACCTGCGCCGCATCCCCATCACGACCAAGCAGGAGATGGCCGCCGACCTGGAGGCGGACCCCCCGTGGGGGACCTACACCTCGGTGGACGACCGGCTGTGGCGCGAGCGCGGCTGGCAGACGTTCATGTCGTCGGGCACCACCGGCCGGCCGCGGGCGTTCCGCTACACCAGCTTCGACCGGGCCATGTGGTCGTGGCTGGACGCGCGCGCTCTGTGGGCGATGGGCTTCCGGCCCGGCCTCGACAGCGCCATGCTGGCTTTCGGCTACGGACCGCACGTCTGGCTCTGGGGCGTCCACTACGCCCTGAACCTGATGGGCATCCCGATCCTGACCGCCGGCGGCCTGGACACGCGGGTGCGCGCCCGCCAGATCGGCGACCTGCGCCCGACCATCCTCGCCTGCACCCCCTCGTACGCCTTCTACCTGGCGGCGGCCATGCGCGAGCTCGGGCTCGATCCACGCGCCAGCTCGGTCCGGGTGCTCTTCTGCGCCGGCGAGCCCGGCATCAGCGTGCCGGCGACCAGGCAGCGCCTGGAGGAGACCTGGGGAGCCGACCTGCACGAGTTCTACGGCTGCACCGAGGCGGCGCCGACCGCCGGCGCCCACACCTGCGAACCGGTCGTGGCAGCCAAGGACGAGCAGCCGAGCATGCACGTGATGGACGACAGCCACCTGTGGGAGGTGGTCGACCCCGTCACCCTGCAGCTCGTGCCGGACGGGCAGCCGGGGCTGTCGGTGGTCACCAACCTGTGCTCCGAGGCCTCGCCGCAGCTCCGCTTCCTGGTCGGCGACCTGACGCGGCTGACGCGCGAGCCGTGCGCCTGCGGGCGCACCTCGACCAGGGCCGTCGGCGGCTTCGTCGGCCGCGCCGACGACATGCTGAACGTGCGCGGCGTGACGCTGTTCCCCAGCGCCCTGGAGGACGCCATCCGGCGCGTGCCAGAGGTCGGTGAGGAGTTCGAGATCGTGCTCACCACCGTGCGGGAGATGGACGTGCTCACCCTGCGGGTCGAGTGCCGCCCGGGCGTCCTCACCGGCGACCACGAGATCGTGGCCAAGCGGCTGGAGAGCGAGGTCGTCTCGCGCTGTGAGCTGCGTCCGGTCATCGAGGTGCTGGAGCACGGCATCCTGGAGCGCACCCAGCAGAAGGCACGGCGCGTTCGTGACCTGCGGCAGTCGAGGCCGAGTCCACCGTGACCCCTGGCTCGGCAACGGCTGTCGCGGCGGCCGGGCCCAGCAGCGCCGCTGGTGCCCGGCCAGTCAGCTTCCGGCCACAGGCGCTGCTGCTCACCGTGCTCGGCCGCCACCTGCTGGACCGTGAGGGCCTGGCGGTGGGCGCCGGCACCTTCATCGCGGTGCTCGAGCGGCTCGGCGTCTCGGAGCAGGCCGCCCGCTCGACGCTCAGCCGCATGGTCCGCCGCGGCCTGCTCGACCGGCAGCAGCACGGCCGCCGCGCCTACTTCACCCTGACCCGCGACTCGCGCGCGCTGCTCCTGGAGGGGCGCGAGCGCATCTTCGCGCCGGCGCCGGTGCGCCAGCGCTGGGACGGCGAGTGGACGCTGCTGTCGTTCTCGATCCCGGAGTCGCGCCGTGACGAGCGGCACCGCCTGCGGGCGCGGCTGGCCTGGAACGGCTTCGGCCTGCTGCGCGACGGCCTCTGGCTGGCGCCCGGCAGGGCCGAGGTCGGGCGGCTGATCGCCGACCTCGGCTTGGAGAAGCACGTGGACGTCTTCGCCGCCCGCGCGCTGGCGCCGACCGACGTGGCCGAGCTGGTCGAGCGGGCCTGGGACCTCGACGACCTGCGCGGCCGCTACGGCGCCTTCGCGGCCCGCTGGGCGGCCGGCCAGGCTCCCGCGCCCCCCGGCGACCTGGCCACGCAGATCTCGCTGATCACCGAGTGGCGCCACATCCTCCGCGAGGACCCGCTGCTGCCGGCCGACTACCTGCCGGCGGACTGGCCGGCGCTGGAGGCCGCGCGCCTGTTCCACCGCCTCCACGACCGCTACAGCCCCGGCGCCGCCAGGACCTTCGCGAGCCTGCTCGACGCGGTCCCGCCCGGTCAGCCGTGACCCTGTGGCACCGGGCGTCTGCATCTTGCACAGCATTTGGCGCGACAATCGGAGAACTGTCCAGCCCTGCGGGGAATAGTTGGACAGGTAGCGCGCAGCGCCCGGACACTCTGGACGTACGCACTGATGCCCCCAACGGCGGGGGAGGGAGGTTTCGATGGGCGTCTTCGATCGGATGGCCGAGCACGGCCACGAGCAGGTGGTGTTCTGCTACGACCGCACCACCGGCATGAAAGCGATCATCGCGATCCACGACACCACCCTCGGCCCGGCCCGCGGCGGCACGCGCTTCAAGGCCTACCAGAGCGAGGACGAGGCCCTCGAGGACGTCTTGCGCCTGTCCGCCGGGATGACCTACAAGTTCGCCTACACGGACATGCCTCGCGGGGGCGGCAAGGCCGTGGTCCTGGACGATCCATCGGTGCCCACCGACAAGCCGACCCTGTTGCGGGTCTTCGGGCGTTTCGTGCAGTTGCTGGCCGGGCGCTTCGGCACGGGTCCCGACCTCGGCACCTCCAGCCGCGACATGGTCCACCTCGCCGCCGAGACCGACTACGTCTGGGCCCTCGACGAGACCCACGGCGGCACCGGCGACTCGACCCCCCTGACCGCCGAGGGCGTGCTCGCCGGCATCCAGGTCGCGCTCGGCCATGTGACCGGCACGCCCGAGCTCGACGGGCGGCGCGTGGCGGTCCAGGGGCTCGGCGGCGTCGGCGCCCACCTGGCGCAGCTCCTGGTGCGTGGCGGTGCCATCGTGGTCGGCGCCGACGCCGACCCCGCCAGGGCCAAGGAGATCGCCGGCGAGCTGGGCCTCACCGTGGAGGACCCGGAGCGGCTGTTCGACGTCGAATGCGACGTGTTCAGCCCCAACGCCGTCGGCGGGGTCCTCAACGAGCACACCATCCCGCGGCTGCACTGCCGGATCGTCGCGGGCGGCGCCAACAACCAGCTCGCCACGCCGCAGGACGGCCGCAGGCTGTTCGAGCGGGGGATCCTCTACGCGCCCGACTACGTGATCAACTCGGCGGCGCCGTACGCGGTGATCGGCGCCGGCGAGCTGGGCTTCTCCCCGGAGCGGCTGGCCGCCAGCGTCCACGGCGTGGCCGAGGCGCTCGGGGTCATCTTCCGGCGGGCGCAGGCGGAGAGCCGCCCGAGCGCGGAGATCGCCGACCGCATCGCCGAGGAGCGGATCGCCGCCGCCGCCGGGCTGCGCGCCATGTCCGAGGGCACCGGGGCCCGCCGCCGCGGCCAGTAGCCCCGCCGCGGCCAGTAGCCCCGCCGCCGCGACCGTTGGCGGCGCCGCCGGTCGAGCCGTGGAACACTCTGACCTGGTTTCCGTTCGAGGAGGCGTCAGGTTGGATGACCAGGAGATCGTGACCCGGATCAACCGGCTGGTGACCGAGGAGCACGAGCTGGAGAAGACCCACGTGGGCAAAGGCCTCTCACCGGCCGAGAGCGAGCGGCTGCGGTCCGTCGAGGTCCAGCTCGACCAGTGCTGGGACCTGCTCCGGCAGCGGCGGGCCCGCCGCGAATTCGGCCAGGACCCGGACGAGGCGATCGTCCGCGACCCGGACACGGTCGAGCGCTACCAGCAGTAGGCGGCGCCCCGGCTCGCGAGTCTGGGGGAATCGGCGCGGATGGGCTGAGGTTGCCCACATGACAGGCAACTTACGTCGGGCGGCTACGGCTACCCGTGAGGAAGCGCGAGCCGTGATCGATCGGGAGCATTCCGTCGGGACCGAGCCGGCCCGCGCGCCGCTGGTGCGCAACGGGCGCCGGGCGCGCTGGCTCCACACCCTGATCTACCTGAGCACGCTCTTCCTGGCCTACAGCGGGATCGCGGTGCTGCTGGAGGGCCACCCCGCCCTGGCCCGACCGTTCGGGGGCCACGTGCCCACGGCGACCTCGCACCGCCTGGTGGGCTACGGCCTGCTGGTTGCCGCGGCCCTGGTCGCGGTCGTCTGGTGGCGGGCGGCCGGCCGCTTCGTGGCCAACTCGGTCCGCTTCAGCCGGATCGACCTGCGCTGGCTCGCCGGGTACCCGCGAATGGCGTTGACACCGGGGCGCTCCGAGCCGGCGCTCCACCGCGGCCACTTCGACCCGGGGCAGCGCGTGTTCAACGTGCTGCTGGTGCTCACCTTCCTGGTGCTGGGCGTGACCGGGATCGCGATGGGCATGCCCGAGCGGTTCCTGCCGTCGGTGTTCGGCTGGAGCCTGCGGATCCACGAGCTCGCGACCTGGGTCCTGATCGGCCTGGTCGCGGGCCACCTGCTACTCGCCTCGGGCCTGTTGCCCGGGTACCGGGGCGTGTGGCGGGCGATGCATCTCGGCGGCCGTGTGCCCGCCGCCACCGCGAGGCGCCTGTGGCCGCTCTGGTCGACGGCGCCGCAGCGGCAGCGGGCGACGGCCCGGAACGCTGGTGGCGCGCGCCAGCCCTCGACCGACCAGCTCGAGGAGCGGGGCGCGCGCCGCCAGCAATAGCCGGGCGTTCAGTCCGCCAGGGGTCCGGGGGGCTCAAGAGCGAGGCCCCGACCACCGGACTACGGCGGCCCAGCAGAGCCGAGCGTTAGCCCCCCGGTGAATCAAGGCGCCCGTAGGCGCGCAGGCGCCGCAGCATCTCGATGGTGACGGCGCCGCGCCACTCCGGCTCGACCACCGGGGTCCACACCGGCCAGTTGAAGGTCCAGCCGCCGTCGCCCCGCTGCCCGGCCACCAGCGCGTCCAGATGGGCCTCGATCACGTCGTCGGTGAACAGCCCGCGTGCCAGGCTGGAGGGCTCCGGCGCGAAGTCCAGCGGGAAGTGGACCTCGCCGCCGGCGTCCGGGTCCAGCGCCACCAGCCCCTGGTCGAGGATCTTCGGTCCGACCTGGGCGAGCGCGCGCTGGGCGCGAGCCCGGTCGGGGACGCGGTCGAGGAACGAGACGACCGATCGCATCTGGTAGGCGTCGGGGCGGTCGAGGCGGTCGGTCCGCAGCCAGCAGAAGTCGGTGGCCGGCTCGATCCACGGGTGCTGGACGCCGTGCGCCAGCAGCAGCCCGACGATCGAGGCGGTGGGGAGCAGGTTGCCGGGTGGCTGCTCGCCCTCGGTCTGCCACCACGGCGCGCGGGGATACGCCGCCACGCTCGGCAGCACGGACGGGAGGCCGCCGTCCGGGGCGGCGATGCCGGCGAGGTAGTCGCAGGCCCGGACGACCATCGGGTCGTCGAAGGCGTCGACCTCGTCCAGCACCCGCAGGGCCGCCTCCACGGTCGCGGGCTGGCTCACCGGCCCGCGGAAGTCGGGCTCCAGCGCGTTGCCGAAGCCGCCGTCGGCGTTCTGGTAGGGACGCAGCGCGGCCACCACTGGCGTGGCGGCGCCGCCACGGAACAGGTGCGCGAAGCGGAGGCGGTCGATGAGCCGCGCGTTCAGCCAGGTGAACCGCTCGGCCGCCTCCAGGGCGCTGGCATTGAGCATCTTGGACATGGCCGCAGCCTAGCCCGGCGCTCGCCGCCGGTCTTGAACGGATCGGACACGGATCGACGACGGCGACCTCCCGGTCGCCGTCTTCCCTGGAGGTTCGGCGGATATTCACCGCACAGGCTGCGCAGCCCGCCTGCTACGCTATGTGGTCACCTCGCGCGCTGGGTGGTGAGGAGGAACAGGACCACTCGTTCGACATGGGGTTGCCATGACGGATTCGCATTTCGCCCATTTCCTCGAGCGGATGGACGGCCTGGTGGCGGCCAAGGACGATCCGCACGTGATCGCCGACGAGACCGGCAATGCGCTCGCCGAGCTGCTGGAGTATCCGGGGTTCCTGGAAACCCGCTTCCGCCAGCCGGCGCCGGGGCACTACCGCCAGCACCTCGTGCACGTCCACCCGCGCGGCAGCTACTCGGTGGTCTCGCTGGTGTGGAGGCCGGGGCAGGCCACCCCGATCCACGACCACCGCTGCTGGTGCGTGGTCGGCGTGCTCCAGGGCCGGGAGCTGGAGACCCGCTACCACCTCTACCGTCGGGACGAATTGTCGTTCCTGGTGCCCGACGGCGAGTCGGTGTACGCGCCCGGCCAGGTCTGCCGCCTGGTCCCGCCGGACGAGGACATCCATCGCGTGTCGAACGCCGGCGCGCAAGGGGTGTCGATCTCGATCCACGTCTACGGCACCGACATCGGCGCCCAGCACACCAGCATCAACCACGTGTTCGAGCAGCCGGTCATGGAGGCGGTGCCGGCCGGAGCGCGGCGGGTGTCCTGGCGTGAGGTGGTTGGGCGGTAGCATGGCCGCCAGTGGAACCACATCTGTCCGGAGCTGCGCGGGCGCGGGACCCGTGGAGCGACCTGGCGGTTGACGCCGTCGAGATCGGCGGGCGCGGCCTGCGGATCGTCCATCCGCGCGACAGCGAGGCGCTGCTCGACGAGGACGCGTTCGAGCGGGAGGAGTTCCTCCCGTACTGGGCCCAGCTCTGGCCGAGCGCGATCGTGCTCGCCCGCGCCACCGCCAGGCTCCACCCGGCCGGCCGGCGCGTGCTCGAGCTCGGCTGCGGCCTCGGGCTGCCCGGCATCGCCGCGGCGCTGGAAGGCGCCAGCGTGCTGGCGACCGACTGGTCGCCGGACGCCGTCGCCTTCGCCGCCGCCAACGCCAGCCGCAACGGCGCCGCCCTGCGGACGGCGGTGTGCTCGTGGACCGACCCCCGTGCCCTGGTCGCCGAGGCGCCGTGGGACCTGGTGCTGGCCGCGGACGTGCTCTACGAGTCGCGCAACGTCGACCAGCTCCTGGAGCTGCTGCCGCGACTTGTGGACAGCTCGGGGACGGTGCTGATCGCCGACCCGGGCCGGCGGCCGGCCGAGCGGTTCCTGCGGGCGACCGCCACGCCCGCCTCGGGCTGGCTGCGCCGCTCCGCCGCGGACCAGTCGCTGCACCACGTCACCGTCCACCGCCTGCGCCGCGCCGGCGCCGGTTGAGCGGCAAGGAGGCCCAGGGATGCGGCTCATCGAGGGAGCGGGTGCGTTCACCTCACCCGGCTCGGCGCCGCCCTACCGGTCCTGGCGGGGGGCCGGGGATTCCCCGGCACCCTCCGGCGGCGGGGCTCAGCCCGGCTGAGCGTCGAAGTCGAACGGGACGGCGCCACGAGGCGCGACGGCGCTGCCGAACCAGTGCAGCAGCGGCGCGCCGTGCGGCAGGCTGGTGGCATCGTCCACGTCGCGGGTGACCACCACCTCGTAGATCGTGATCGGCCGCGGCTCGGCGGCGAAGCGGATCTCAGCGTTGCCGTTGGCGTCGGGCAGGGCGGCGCCGGCCAGCAGCCAGCCGCCGTAGTTCTGGAGAAACACCAGGTAGCGCTCGTGCCCGACGACCGGTGGCAGGCCGCGAAAGGTCAGGACCGAGAGCCGGCCGCGCGGGCGGAACCGCAGCGTCCCGCTGATGCCCTGGGCACGCCCCGCGGCGGTGGGCGGCAGCACGCTGGTGACCACGTCGGGGGCCGCGAGGACCTTGGCGGCGGCCTCCAGGTGCCGTCGCTGGTCGAAGGCGAAGCGCCCGCGCACGGCCAGGAACGCCACCAGGGCGAGGATCAGGACCCCGGCGATGGCGATCACGGGCACGGAGCGGGCCGGGCGTGCGGGGCGGATCAAGGAACGTCTGCTCCTTCGTAACGGAAAGCTGGTCGGTGCGGCGGGTTGGTCGGCGGCGGCGCCCGCTCGGCGGCGCGGCAGGCCAGGCCGAGGACCAGGAGCTGGCAGGCGAGCAGCCACTGGTTCTCGAAGGACTGCTTGTTGGCCAGGTCGAAGGCGGCGAACAGCAGGCCCGAGCCGAACACCAGGCTCGACACCGAGCCGTCCAGCAGCCGCTGGGCCAGCACGTAGCCGCCGGCGGTCAGGGCGAGCACCACCAGCGTCTGCAGGCCGCCTGGCATGAATTTCCACACCGACAGCGAGTCCTGCCGCGCGGGAAGGTCGATGAAGAACCGCACTGTGCACCCGTAGAACCTGTTCGGGCTGGCCAGCAGCCATGGTAGGCAGATCGCCGCGCCAAGGCCCCCTGCCGCCAGCGCCCGCCGTGGCCCGAAGCCGCGCCACAGCGCCCACAGCGGCAGGACCAGCACCACGTGCTGCTTGGTCGCCAGCGCCAACGCCAGCGGCACCACCGCCACCCAGGCGCGGCCCACCAACACCAGCGCGACCGCCGCGGCCAGGCAGCCGAGGATCATGCTCTCGTTCCACGACTGCTGCGCGACCCGCAGCATCCCGGGCAGGGCCAGGGCCATGACCACCAGCGGCACGCCCAGCGAAGTCTCCTGGTGGGCCTTGCGGTGGGCCGCCCAGACGAGCGTGCCGGCGCCGCCGAGCAGCACGGCCAGCTCGGCGTAGCGGACGTCGCCGAGCAGCACCCGCCCGGGCACCGCCGCGAGGAAGGTGAAGGGCAGGTAGTTGAAGCAGTCGTTGGTCTGGCCGGCGGGGACACCGGAGAAGGACAGCTCGTACGGGTTGGCGCCGTGCAGCAGCGCCAGTGTCGACTGCTGGAGAATGATCCACACGTCGATCGCCGGGTGGCCGCTTGCCTGGACGATCAGGATCACCGCGGCCGCCATGGAGCCGAACGCCAGCAGGCAGAGCCCCCAGCGCCTGCGCGCCACCGGCACGGCGGCGATCAGCAGTACGCCCGCCAGCACGCCGAGCGCGCTGGCGACGCGGAACAGCCGGCCCAGCTCCACGTTGCCCCTTGGCGGCCACCCCCACTGGGGGAGCAGGGCGATCAGCAGCGCCACCACGATCGAGGCCCTGGACGGGACCCGCGGGACCAGCCGTAGCGCGGTGAGCGTGCCGAGCACCAGGCAGCCGACGACGATGACCGAGATGTTGAGGTTCGTGTAGATGGTGGAGTAGCTGGTGGCCGCCGCGATCGAGGCCGCCACGACGAGCGCCGCGTCTCCGCTGTACCGTGAAGCCAGAGTGCGTGGAGTTCGGATCTGCACGTGGATGTGGACTTTCGGCGGGTGTCGGCTGCCGGCGTATGCTAACAGCTCCTCCAGCCGACCCGCGCCCGCCGGCCACCCGGGACCCGCCCAGCGCCGTCCCGCCTGACCAGGAGCCGAGCGTGTGAAGAGCACGACCACCGGCGAGACCACACAGCTCCCAGTGCAGCCGTCGCCGCCAGCCGAACCGCCAGGGCGGCGCCGCGTGGCGACCTGGTGGGTGGCGACGTTGATCGCCGCGACCGTGGTGACCCTGTGGATCACCTGGCCGCTGCCGCTGCATATGACGCAGCTCTGGTCGGTGAAGCTGCCGGGCTCCCAGCAGCTGGGCGTCCCGCCGAGCGACGCCTTCGCCGGCACCGACGCCCTCCAGACCATGCACGTCAACCGGGTGGTCATCGACGACGTGCTGCACCTTCGCGAGCCCTTCCTCGACCAGGTGAGCGGCGCGGCCGGGCCGGAGCCGCTGCGCACCACCTCGCTGGACGTGCCGTGGACGCCGGTGGTGGCACTGATCCTGCCGTTCGCCGGGCTGGTCGCCGCCTACAACGCGACCCTGCTGCTGTCCTGTATCGTCACCGCCCTGTGCGCCTTCGGCTTCCTGCGCAGGCATACCCGATTCGGGCTGCTGGCGCTGGCGGGGGCGCTCCTCTACGCCTTCGTGCCTGGCCGCGTGTTCCAGCTGTCGCTGCACTTCAACGCGGTGATGTGGTGGGCCTTCCCGGCGGCCGCCTGGGCGCTGGAAGCGATGCTGGAGCGCCACCGCGAGGGTGGGCGCTGGCTGCTGCCGGGGGCGTGGCTGGCGGCGGTCACCCTGACGGTCGGGCTCTCCGGCGAGTACCACCACGTGCTCTACCTCACCGGCATGCTCGGCTTTCTGGTGGTCTGGTGGGTCGTGACGGCGGCGCTGCGGCGCGGTCCCGTGCCGGTCGGGCCGGCGGTGCTGGCGATCGGCGCGGTCGCGGTCGCCGACGCCTACGTGATCGGCTCCTTCAGGTGGGTCTTCGGCGGTGGTGTGGCCGGCGAGAACGGCCAGTACGCCGAGGCGGTCCGCTACGCGCCCCATGGGCTGCTCTCCCTGATCCACAAGAACCCGGGTGAGCTGGGCGAGGGGCTGGTCTATCTGGGCCTGCCGGTGGTGCTGCTGGCGCTGGCGGGTCTGGTGGTGGCGCTGGCCCGGCACCGCGGCGGCGAGGCGGCCTACGCCGTGCTGGTCGTCCCGGTGCTGTTCCTCACCTTCGGGCCCGCGGCCGACCGGGCGCTGGCCGGGGTGCTGCGCTCCGTCGGCCTGCACAGCGCCGCCGATCCCTACCGCCGGATCTTCGACCTGGTCCCCTTCCTCCAGCTCCAGCGCGTCTCGGCCAGGCTGCTGGTGCTGGCGGCGCTGCTGATGATCCTGCTGGCGGTGACCGCGGTCGACGCCGCCGCGCGCTGGGCCATCGACCCCGGCCGTGCGGCCTCGGGGTCGAGCGCGCTGGCGGCGGTCGGGGCGATCGCCCTGGTGGCGGCCACCGTGTGGGCGCTGAACGACTACCGGATCTTCCGGACGGTGCTGCGCCCGGCGTACACCGAGAACGAGGTGGTCACCGCCCTGAAGGCGGCGGGGGACCGTGCCGGACCGTTCGTCGGGCTGCCGATCTACGGGCAGACCTATCCATGGAACGCGGCATCGACCTACCTGGCCTCGCAGACGGGACGGCGGGTCCTCAACGCCTACAACCAGTCGTCCACCTCATGGTTGAACGCCCGGGCGGCTGCCCTGGCACCGCTGAACCAGGGCAAGGTGGACGCCGCCACGCTCCAGGCGCTGCGCGCGACCGGCACGCACCAGGTCGTGGTGATCAACGAATCCCACGTCTACTGCTGCGGCAGGAACTGGCACGTCGTCGTCGACGACCTGGTCCGCTCCGGCCACTTCCGCCTCGTGGTGGACGACACCCCCTTCGCCCTTCTGGAACTCAGGCCCTGAAGGCGCCTGCGGCGCCGAGCCCCGCGGGGCATCAGCGGCGCTGGCACTGGGTGCTGAGGTCGCCGAGCGAGGGCAGGACCGCGTCGAGCACGGTCGGGAACCAGGCGGTGAAGGCGCGGTCCGGACCCATGCCGACCAGCTCGTCCAACGGCACGCTGGCCCAGTCCTCGACCTCGAGCGGGTCCGGGTCCGGCGTGTGCAGGGCGTAGCCGACGAACAGGTGGTTCCACTCGCGCTCGACCAGGCCGGAGACCGGGTCGGTCACGTGGTAGACGGTGGTGCCGGCCTCGGTCAGCTCGACCGGGTCGATGCCCAGCTCCTGGTGGACCCGCCGCGCCGAGGCGTCGGCGGGGTCCTCGCCAGGGGCCGGGTGGCTGCAGCAGGTGTTGCTCCACAGCCCGCCGGAGTGGTATTTCGAGCTGGCCCGCCGCTGCAGGAGCAGCCGGCCCCGCGAATCGACCAGGAAGATCGAGACGGCGCGGTGGAGCTGGCCGGGCGGCTCGTGCGCGGCCAGCTTGGGCATCTGGCCGAGGGCGCGGCCCTGCTCGTCGACGAGCTCGATGAGCGGCTCGCCCCGATCGTCGAAGCCGTCGCAGCGCGGAAGGGCTGAAGGACTCATAGAAGGTTCTTTGTAGCACACCGGGCCACCAGCGCTTGCCAGGCTCGGCCGGTGCAGCCGGACGGGCGCGGCGACCGCCTGGACCAAGCTGATGACCCTCGACAACGCCGACACGGGCAAGCTGCGGCGCTTCATCGAGCTCTACCGCCAGAAGGGTCCAGAGCCCGGCATCGCCTGCCCAGCCTCGCGGGGCTAGAACGCCGCCATCCGTCGCATGCACCGTCGTTGCTTTGGTGACGGCATTGCCCGGTTCGTAACATAGACTCCGCATACCGTTTCTGAGCTGTCCACGCGAGCACTCCGCTCCTCGGGTCGTCCCCTCGACGGCCTGCCGGTCCCGTACGGACGCACGGCAGGAGGAGGACCGGGATGGCCCGCGAATTCGGCTTCGGTATCGAGGAGGAGCATCAGATCCTGGACCCGGGCAGCGGCGAGCTGCGCTCCGAGATCGAGCGGCTGCTGCCCATCGTGCAGGCCGAGCTCGGCGATCGCGCGCAGCCGGAGCTCTTCCAGGCGCAGATCGAGACGGCCACCGAGGTCTGCGAGTCCCTTGCCGACGCGCGCGCCGAGCTGATCCGGCTGCGGCGCGCCCTGCTGGACGCCGCCGCCCGCCTCGGCGTCGCCATCGCCACCGCCGGCACCCACCCCTTCTCGGACTGGCGCAGCCAGCGGATCACCCGCAAGACCCGCTACCAGCGCCTGCTCGCCGACTACCAGCAGGTCGCGCGCGAGCAGGTGCTGTTCGGCTGCCACGTCCACGTGGGCATCCCCGACCTGGAGTCGACCGTGCAGACGATGAACCGGGTGCGCGCGTGGCTGCCGACGATCCTCGCCCTGACCGCCAACTCGCCTTTCTGGCTGGGCACCGACACCGGCTACGCGAGCTATCGGGCGCAGGTGTGGCGCCGCTGGCCGTCGGCGGGGATGCCGCCGGTGCTATCCGGCCGCGCCGAGTACGAGGCGCTCGTCTCCGACCTGGTCGGCAGCGGCAGCATCCGCGACGCCACCAAGGTCTACTGGGACGTGCGCCCGTCGACGCGCTACCCGACGCTCGAGTTCCGCATCACCGACGCCTGCACCACCGTGGACGAGGCCCTGATGGTGGCCGGGCTGTGCAGGGCCCTCGCCCGCACCTGCTGCGAGGCGGCCTGGCGGGACGAGCCGCCGGTGCTGCCGCAGGTGACGCTGCTGCGCGCGGCCAAGTGGCAGGCAGCCAGGTTCGGGCTGGAGGGCCAGCTGGTCGACCCTGGGACCGGCGAGGTCGTGCAGGTGCCGGAGATGGCGAGGCGGCTGCTGGCCTACCTGCGCCCGGTGCTGGAGGACGAGGGCGACTGGGAAGAGGTCTGCGAGCTGCTGGAGCGCGTGCTCACCGAGGGGAACGGGGCGATCCGCCAGCGCCGCGCGCTGGCCCGCAGCGGCGGCTTCCCGGCGGTCATGGAGGCGATCGCCACCGCGCCCCGCTGAGTTCCAGAAAACAAGACTCTTCATGAGATTTGTCGGTCGATTGCCGGTCGATTGCCGATGCGCTGTCGGACCGACCGGCCAAAGCGCGCGAACACCGCTAGGTGACCCGTGCACGCGTCGGGTCGACGCGGTGGTGGAGGCCGTCGGCGACCACGCGCCGCAGGCGTTCCATGGCGTCCCAGACGTCGACGAACCGGGTGGTCAACGGCGCCGGGCCGAGCCGTATGCGGTCGGGCGGGCGGAAGTCGGGGATCACCCGCGCCTGCGAGATCAGCGCCTGGCAGATGCGGTACGCGTCGGGGTGGGCCAGCGACACGTGCGCGCCGCGGACGGCGGCGTCGCGGGGGCTGGCCAGCGCGAACCCGAGCGGCGCCAGCCAGGCGTCGTGCAGCTCGATCAGCAGCTCCGTCAGAGCGATCCCCTTGGCGCGCAGCCGCTGGATACCGGCCTCGGCCAGCAGGGCGACGCCCTCCTCGACCAGCGCGATCCCCGGCACGAACGGCGTGCCGACCAGGAACCGCGACAGGTCCGGCGCCGGGTCGTAGCCCTGCGCCATGGCGAACTGGTCCCGCTGGCCGAACCACCCCCAGATCGGCTGCACCAGGCGCGCCTGGTGCTCCCGCCGCACGTACAGGAAGGCGGGTGCCCCCGGGCCGGCGTTCAGGTACTTGTAGGTGCAGCCGACCGCCAGGTCCGCGTCGCTGGCGTCAAGCTCGACCGGCACCGCGCCGACAGAGTGACAGAGGTCCCACAGCGTCAGCGCGCCGGCCCGATGGGCGACCGCGTTGATCGCCGCCATGTCGGCGAGCGCTCCGGAACGGTAGTCGACCTGCGAGAGGCTGAGCAGGGCGGTGCGCCCGTCGAGCACGCGCTCGACCGCGGCGGCGGTGGGGCCTTGGAGTTCGTCGAACTCCACCAGCTCGAGGTCGTGGCCCCGCGCCCGCGCGAGGCCCTCGAGCACGTAGCGGTCGGAGGGGAAGTTGTGGCGATCGGAGACGATCACCCGGCGGTCGGGGCGGGCGTCCAGCGCCGCCACCGCCAGCTTGTAGAGGTTGACGCTGGTCGAGTCGGAGACCGCGACCTGGCCCGGCGCCGCGCCGACGAGGTGCTCGCCGATGCGGTCGCCAGCCCGCAGGGGCAGGTCCATCCAGCGCTCGTTCCACGAGCGGATCAGGCGGCTGCCCCACTCCCGCTCGACCACCGTGCGCAGCCGCTCGATCGAGCGCCTCGGCAGTCGCCCGAGCGAGTTGCCGTCGAGGTAGAGCAGGTCGGGGTCGTCGATGACGAACTGGTCCCGCAGGCTCGCCAGCGGGTCGTCCCGGTCGAGACGCTCCGCGGTGGCACGGTCGGTGGCGGCCATGGATCATCAATAGCACGATCCGTACCGTCGCGGTCCGGCCAATTGTCCGCGATGAGCGTTGCGCTGCTAGTCTTCCGCCTCGTGGAACCGGAGCTGCCTCTCGTGATCGGCGTCGATGCCGGGGGATCGCACACCAGGGTGCTGGTCGCCAGCGTCGCCGGAGCGCGCGTCGCCGCCGCCGCCAGCGGCGGCGGGAACCCCACCTCGTGCGGCCTCGGCGCGACCGTCTCGAGCCTGCGCGCTGGCCTCGAATCTGCCCTATTCGGCCTGGATGCACGGCTGATCCGAGGTGCCGTGCTCGGCGTTGCCGGGGCCAGTCCGTGCATCGAGGAGCTGCGCGCGGCGCTGCGGGAGACCTGGCGCGCGCTGGGGCTGGGATGCCCCTTCGAGGTGGTCTCCGACCTGGAGGCGGCGTTCGCCGCCGGCACTCCCGCGGAGGACGGCATCGTTTTGGTGGCCGGAACCGGAGCGGCGGCCGCCCAGGTCCGCCGCGGACGGGTGGTCCGCCACGTCGACGGGCACGGGTGGCTGCTCGGCGACGACGGCTCCGGGTTCTGGCTGGGGCGCGAGTCGCTGCGGGCGTGCCTGGCCCACATGGACGGCCGCGGCCGCCCCACCGGGCTCACCGAGCCAGTGCTGCGGGCGCTCGGGGTGGCGGGCACGCCCGACGATCCCGCGGTGGCCAGGCGCGTCAAGGAGGTCGTCTACCAGCGGCCGCCGGTGGCGCTGGCCGAGCTGGCGCCGCTGGTCACCACCGCGGCGGCCGGTGGCGACGAGGTCGCCGCCGCGATCGTGGAGCGCGCGGCGGCGCTGCTGCTCTCGGCCGCGGAGGCGCTGCTGCCGGCGGGGCCGCTGACGCAGGAGGGCGTGGTGCTCGCCGGCGGGGTCCTGCTGGCGCCGGGCCCGCTGTCGTCGTCGGTCCGCTCGGGGCTTCGCGAGCGCCTGGGTCGCGCGCCGACGCTGGCGACCGACGGCGCCGCCGGCGCGGCCGTGCTCGCGCTGCGCGCCCTGACCGGCCAGCCGATCCCACCGGAGGTGCACGAGCGGGTGGGGAGCGCGACCGGCTTCGCCGCCGACCGGGTGGCCCTGGCGCCGCGGACCCTCCAGGTGGTCCTGTGACCGGGCCGGCGCTCGCACCGTGTGCTACCCCTTGAAGCATGATGCGACCACTTGCTGAGCAGACGATCGTCATCACCGGAGCGACCGACGGCCTCGGCAGGGCGCTCGCCGGCGAGCTCGCCGCCGCCGGGGCCGCGCTGGCGCTCCACGGCCGCGACGACGGCAAGGGCATGGCGACCATCCGCGACCTGCGCCAGCGCACCGGCAACGAGAAGCTCCAGTGGTTCCGCGCCGACCTGGCCGCACTGGACCAGGTGCGCGATCTCGCCGGCCGGCTCCAGTCCGGTCTCGACCGCGTCGACGTGCTGGTCAACAACGCCGGCATCGGCGCGACCGTGCCGGGCGACGGCCGGCGGATGGTCAGCCGCGACGGCTACGAGCTGCGCTTCGCCGTCAACTACCTCTCGCACTACCTGCTGACCAGGTCGTTGCTGCCGTTGCTGGTCTCCTCGGCCCCGGCCAGGATCGTGAACGCCGACCAAGATCGTGGTGGCCGCCGGCGTGCGGCCGGTCAGCACCATCCAGGAGGGCGTCGAAGCCACCATGCGGCTGGTGAACGCGCCCGAACTGGACGAGGTGAGCGGGCGCTACTTCAACGGCACGGCCCTGGCGCGGCCGCAGCGCCAAGCTGGCGACACCACGGCGCGACGCCGGCTCCGCGACCTGTCCGACCAGCTCACGGGGCTTACGGCCAGCCGCGGACGCTGAATCCCCGGGGGTCCGGGGGCTCAAGAGCGAGGCCCCGACCAGGGGACCACGCGGGCCGAGCAGCGTCGAGCGTTAGCCCCCGGGGTGAATCGGGGATTGCCTTGACCGTTCAGGCGATTGGCACTACCGTGGCGCTGCTGTCGACCCCTGGCGGGAGAGACTCCGCGCCGCCAGCGTGGGGCGCCGAAGGGGCAACGCTCCCCGGAACCTCTCAGGCAAAGATGACCGCCAGGGCGAGGCAACTCTGGAAAGCAGGCGGATTGCGCGTGGGTAGCCGCCTCACCGAAGGTGCAAATCAGCGTCGAACCTGGCGTTGGTGAAGCTCTCAGGTCCCGGCGACAGAGGGGGAGGCTGACCAAGCGCGTCTCGTTGGGCGCGGAGCCGAGGGAGCCTCCACCATGACCGATCGCTTGCCACTGGCCCAGCTCGAGCGGGCCGCACCATTCACCGAGCGGCACATCGGGCCGTCCGCCGACGAGCAGGCCAAGATGCTTGCCGTGGTCGGCTACGGCTCGCTGGAAGAGCTGGTCGCCGATGCCATCCCCGACACCATCAAGGCGTTCGACCCGCTGGACCTGCCCGCGGCCGCCACCGAGGCCGAGGTGCTGGCGGAGCTGCGCGGCCTTGCGGCCCGCAACCGGCTGCTGACCTCGATGATCGGGCTCGGCTACTCGGACACGATCACGCCGCCGGTGATCCGCCGCCAGGTGGTGGAGAACCCCGGCTGGTACACCTCGTACACGCCCTACCAGCCGGAGATCTCCCAGGGCAGGCTGGAGGCGCTGCTCAACTTCCAGACGATGGTCAGCGACCTGACCGGGCTCGACATCGCCAACGCCTCGCTGCTGGACGAGTCGACCGCCGCTGCCGAGGCGATGGCGCTGTGCCACCGCGCCGCCCGCAAGGACGGCGCCTTCGTGATCGACGCCGACTGCCACCCGCAGACCATCGAGGTCGTCCGCGCCAGGGCCCAGCCGCTCGGGGTCGAGGTGCTGGTCGCCGACCTGTCCGAGGGCCTGCCGGAGGCGCCGCTGTTCGGCGTGCTGGCGCAGTACCCGGGGTCGAGCGGGGCCGTCGTGGACCTGACGGGCCTGATCGAGGCCGCCCACGAGCGCGGCGCGCTGGTCGCGGTGGCCGCCGACCCGCTGGCGCTCACGCTGCTGAGGCCGCCAGGCGAGATGGGCGCCGACGTCGCCGTCGGGTCGAGCCAGCGGTTCGGCGTGCCGCTGTGGTTCGGCGGGCCGCACGCCGGCTTCATGGCCGTCCGCAAGGGGTTGGAGCGGCAGCTTCCGGGCCGGCTGGTGGGCGCCTCCATCGACGTGGACGGGCGCACCGCCTACCGGCTGGCGCTGCAGACCCGCGAGCAGCACATCCGCCGCGAGCGGGCGACCAGCAACATCTGCACCGCGCAGTCGCTGCCGGCGATCGTGGCCAGCATGTATGCCGTCTACCACGGCCCGGAGGGCCTGGTGGCGATCGCCCGGCGGGTGCACCGCCTGGCGGTGGTTCTGGCGGCGGGGCTCCGCGCCGGTGGGGTCCAGGTGGTCCAGGACCGCTTCTTCGACACCGTGCTCGCCCGCGTGCCGGGGCGCGCCGAAGCGGTGGTCGCCGCGGCCGCGCAGCTCGGCGTGAACCTGCGCGCGGTGGACGGCGACCACGTGGGCGTCTCGACCGACGAGGTCACCACCCGTGAGCACCTGGAGCAGGTCTGGCGGGCCTTCGGCGCCGCAGGTGACGCGGGCGAGGGCTCGGGTGGCTTCCCGGCCGTGACGGACGTGGACGCGCTGGACGCGGCAACGCCGGACGCGCTGCCGGCGGAGCTCGGCCGGACCAGCGCGTTCCTGACGCACCCGGTGTTCCACCGCTACCGCTCCGAGACGGCCATGATGCGCTACCTGCGCAGGCTGTCGGACCGCGACATCGCGCTGGACCGCTCGATGATCCCGCTCGGCTCTTGCACCATGAAGCTCAACGCCGCCGCGGAGATGGAACCCGTGACCTGGCCGGGGTTCGCGTCGCTGCACCCCTTCGCCCCGCTCGACCAGGCCGGCGGCTACGCCGAGCTGATCGGCGAGCTGGAGCGGTGGCTGGTCGAGATCACCGGCTACGACCGGGTCTCGCTGCAGCCCAACGCGGGCTCGCAGGGCGAGCTGGCGGGCCTCCTGGCGATCCGCGGCTACCACGCGAGCCGGGGTGAGCACCGCGACGTCTGCCTGATCCCGTCGTCGGCGCACGGCACCAACGCCGCCAGCGCCTCCATGGCCGGCCTCGAGGTCGTGGTGGTCGCCTGCGACGACCACGGCAACGTCGACCTCGGCGACCTGCGCGCCAAGATCGCCGCCCACCGCGACCGGCTGGCCGTGCTGATGATCACCTACCCGTCCACCCATGGGGTGTTCGAGCCGGCGATCGTGGACCTGTGCGACGCCGTGCACGCGGCCGGCGGGCAGGTCTACGTCGACGGCGCCAACCTCAACGCGCTGGTCGGGCTGGCCAAGCCCGGCCGCTTCGGGGCGGACGTGTCACACCTCAACCTCCACAAGACCTTCTGCATCCCGCACGGCGGCGGCGGTCCCGGGGTCGGGCCGGTGGCGGTGCGCGCGCACCTGGCGCCGTTCCTTCCGAACCACCCGCTGCGCTCCGAGGCCGGGCCGGACACCGGGGTGGGGCCGATCGCGGCCGCGCCGTGGGGCTCCGCCGGGATCCTGCCGATCTCCTGGGCGTATGTGCGCCTGATGGGGCCCGACGGGCTGCGCCGCGCCAGCGAGGTGGCGATCCTCGGCGCCAACTACGTGGCGCGCAAGCTGGCGCCGCACTACCCGGTGCTCTACTCGGGCCGCAAGGGCCTGGTCGCGCATGAGTGCATCCTGGACCTGCGCCGGATCACCAAGGAGAGCGGCGTGACCGCCGAGGACGTGGCCAAGCGGCTGATCGACTATGGCTTCCACGCCCCGACCATGTCCTTCCCGGTGGCCGGCACCCTCATGGTCGAGCCGACGGAGTCCGAGAGCATGGCCGAGCTGGACCGCTTCTGCGAGGCCATGGTCGCGATCCGCAACGAGATCGCGCGGGTGGCCGCCGGCGAGCTGGATCCCGAGGACAACCCGCTGCACAACGCCCCGCACACCGCCGACATGCTGGCGGGGGAGTGGTCGCATGCCTACAGCCGCCAGCAGGCCGCCTACCCGGTGGCCAGCCTCCGCCAGGACAAGTACTGGGTACCGGTCCGGCGCATCCAGGGCGCCTACGGCGACCGCAACCTGGTCTGCACCTGCCCGCCCATGAGCGCCTGGGACGGCTGAGTCAGCCGGTTTGGCGCCGTCCTACTCAAACGCCCGCTTCTGCTGATCGCGAAGTACGTTACGATCCAGCCCAGTCGCGTTATTCGACGAGGGGCGGGCGGCCCTGCCTGAGGGAGGAAGCCAGGCATGGCAAATGGCTACGTGGGACGGCTGGGCGGCGCGGACGCCTTCGGGCTGGCGGTCGAGAGCTTCTACCGGCGCGTGCTCCGCGACCCGGAGCTGCGGCAGTATTTCGCCGGGATCGACCTGGAGCGGCTGCATCATCACCAGTACGCCTTCCTGGCGATGGCGGTCGGCGGGGTCAGGGGATATCTCGGCCGCACCATGGCGGCGGCACACGCCGGGCTGGGCATCACCGACGAGGCCTTCGACCGGGTCCTCGACCATCTGGTCTCCACCCTGGCCGAGCTCGGCATGGACTCCAGGACCATCCTCGACATCGGCAGCCAGCTGCTGCCGCTGCGCTACGACATCTGCGAGCGGGCCGACGAGATCGACTTCGCCGGTCGCTCAAACCGCCTCGAATGATTCGACCACCAGGCTCGCGGTGATGGCCTTGTAGCGGTCGAACACCTCGCGGTAGCTGACCCCGAAGGGCCGCGTGGGGTGCTTGCGCACCCTGGACCGCACCGCGTCGCGCAGCACCATGGTGGTCGCGAAGATCACCCGCACGACCTCGGGGCCCCCTGGGCCCATGAAGTCGATCTCGCACGCGTCGAAGCGCTCCCTGCGGAGGTGCATGCGCAGCGTCCGCTGGCGCTCGGCGTGCGGGTCCACGGCCGTGCGTCTGCGGGCGCCGGCGGCGGACCGCTCGGCGTGCAGCAGCAGCACCCGGTTCGGCGCGAACGAGTAGGGCGGGTATGCCAGCGAGCGGATCGCCCGGCGCCGCACGATCCGTCCCGACGGCAGTCCCGGGTCGCGCTGGCGGTTGCCGTCGCCGACCAGCAGTATGCCGAAGTCCTCCAGCCAGGCGTCGGTCACCTGGCGGAAGGCCGGCCCCAGCGGCACGCCGAGGGCGAGGTGGTCCATGACCTCCTCCTCGAGCAGCTTGGCGGTGAGGAAGCAGGCGTCGCGCAGCGGCTGGTAGACGTAGCGGACGAGCTGGTCCAGCCCGTCGGTGGCGGGGTCGAGCACCACGCCGAAGCCGCGGCACAGGTCCACGAAGCGGTCCTTGGCGACCTGCCGGTCGCCGATCTCGACCTTGTCGCGGGATGCCCGCCCGAGCTCCTCACCCGCCAGACGCGCCACCAGCGGCAGGCCGTTGCCCGGGTCCGCGCTGTGCCGGCCGCCCTGCGTGCGGCCCCCCCACCATCGCAGTGCCATTCCCGACTCCTCATGTGACCACTAAGGAGCGCAGTTTAACCGGTTCGCGGGCACTCAACCGAATCGGGTGATCAGGTTGGCTGGGCGTTCACCGGCGAGCACGGCACGGACGCCCTCGGCGGCCATGCGCGCCATCGCCGTCCGGGTCTGCAGGGAGCCGCTGCCGACGTGGGGCAGCAACACGGTCCGCGGGGCTGCCAGGAGGCTCGGTGGCACGTGCGGCTCGTGGTCGTACACGTCGAGGCCGGCGGCGAAGATCGTCCCCGACTCCAACGCCTCCGCGAGCGCGTCGGAGTCGACCACCGGGCCGCGGGCGGTGTTGACCAGCACCGCGCTCGGCTTCATCAGTCCCAGCTCGCGGCGGCCGATAAGGTGGCGGGTGTGCTCGGAGAGCGGGATGTGCAGGCTGATCACGTCGGCGCTGGCCAGCAGCTCGTCCAGGGAGGCCACGTGCCCCGGCTGGCCCGTCGGGTGGCGGGTGTGGTGCAGCACCCGCATGCCGAAGCCGCCCGCGCGCCGGGCCACCGCCTGCCCGATGCGGCCGTAGCCGACCAGGCCCAGGATCGCGCCATGGACGTCGTAGCCGAGGTGCTGGTTGATGCTCCAGCCGGTCCAGCGGCCGGCGCGCAGGTCGCGCTCGGCCTCGCCGAACAGCCGGGAGGCCGCCAGGATCAGCCCGAAGGCCAGGTCGGCGGTGGTCTCGTCGAGCACGCCTGGGGTGTTGCACACCGCCACGCCGGCGCGCTCGGCCGCGGCCACGTCGACGTTGTCGTAGCCGACCGCCACGTTGCCGACGGCCTTGAGGTTCCGTCCCGCGGCGATCACCTCGGCGTCGATCCTGTCCGTCAGCAGGCACACGATCCCCTCCACGCCGGCCACCGCCTCCACCAGCTCCTGGTGCGTGAGCGGGTGGTCGCCCTCGCGCTGGACGAGCTCGTGCCCCTCCAGGGGGTCCAGGCCACCGGGCGGAAGCTGGCGCGTGACGAGAACTCTGGCCATGGCTGCTGCGCTCCTCGGTCGACGGGTAGCGCAAATGATTGCAGCCCATCGCGCGTCGGGTGGAGCTGTGGTGATATGTTGACTTCTGATGAAACCAAGTTCGATTCTGTCGTCACCTGCGCGAGACCGGGGAGTGGTCGACCTGCCCGCCCAGCGGCAGGAGCGGATCCTCGGGGAGGTCGCGCGCAACGGTGGCGCGCGCGTGAGCGAGCTGACCGAGCTGCTCGGCGTCTCCGACATGACCGTGCGGCGCGACCTCGACGCGCTCGCGCGGCGTGGCCTGGTGAGGAAGGTCCACGGCGGTGCCACGCTGCCGCGCCGCGGCAGCAGCGACGAGCCGGGGTTCGAGGCCAAGTCCAGCCAGGAGCGGCCAGCCAAGGACGCGATCGCCCGGCGCGCGGCCGAGTTCGTGGAGCCGGGCACCGCGGTCGCGGTGACCGCGGGCACGACCACCCACGCCCTCGCCCACCACCTGGCGCGCGTGCCCGAACTGACCGTGGTGACCAACTCGCTGCCGGTCGCGGAGGTGCTCGACGCCTCCGGCCGGCCGGACCAGACGGTCGTGCTCAGCGGCGGGATCCGCACGCCCTCCGACGCGCTGGTCGGGCCGGTGGCGGTGCGGGCGATCCGTTCGCTGCACGTCGACTGGGCGTTCATGGGCGTGCACGGGATGCACCCCGAGGCCGGCTTCACCTCGCCCAACCTGCTGGAGGCCGAGACCAACCGCGCCGTGCTCGCCTCGGCCCGCCGCCTGGTGGTGCTCGCCGACCACACAAAGTGGGAGGTGGTCGGGCTCAGCACCATCGCCGCCATCGAGCAGGCCTCGGTGGTGATCACCGACTCGCGGCTGCCAGAGGTGGCGCGCGAGGCGCTGGCCGCGCGCGTCGGCGAGCTGATCCTCGTCGACCCCGAGGAGGCTTGACGATGCCTGTCGAGTCCGAGCAGGCACAGGCTCCCCGGCCGCCGACGGCGCGGCCCCTGGAGCCCGAGCCGCCGGTCGGCGGGTCGGTGGGCGCCGGGCGTCCGCCGGTCGGCGCCCCGCGGCCGCCGCACGACAGCCACGAGCTGCCGGACGGCCGCTACCTGATCGCCTACCGGAGCGCTCCCAATGCCTGAGCTGCGCTTCAGCAGGCTGCGCAACGAGTGGGTGGCGTTCGCGACCGAGCGCAACGACCGCACCTTCCTGCCGACCGACTCGTGCCCCCTGTGCCCCAGCGGCCCCGGCGGCGACAGCGAGGTGCCGCTCGACGACTTCGAGGTGGTGGTGTTCGAGAACCGTTTCCCGGCGCTCGGGCCCGACCGCCGGCCCGACGGCCGGCCGGTGCGCCCGGCGACCACCGGCTGCGAGGTGGTCGTCTACACCCCTGAGCACCACGCGACCCTGGCCGATCTCGACCCGCGCAGGGCCCGGCTGCTGGTCGACGTGTGGGCCGAGCGCTACCTGGAGCTCGGCGGCCGGCAGGAGGTCGCCTACGTGTACGTCTTCGAGAACAAGGGCGAGGTCATGGGCGTGACCCTGCACCATCCGCACGGCCAGATCTACGCCCTGCCGTTCGTCCCGCCGGTGGCCGCCACCGAGCTGGTGCAGGCCGTGGCCCACCGGCGCGCGACCGGGCGCTGCCTGCACTGTGACCTGGTGGCCGAGGAGCGGTCCGGCCAGCGGCGGGTCTTCGACCACAAGGGCATGGTGGCGTTCGTGCCCGAGGCCGCCCGCTGGCCCTACGAGCTGCACCTCTACCCGGAGGGCCACGCCGGCTCCCTGGCCGAGCTGGACGCCGGGCAGCGGGACGCGCTGGCCGAGGGACTGCTGGAGGTCGTGCGCACCTACGACCGCCACTTCGGCTTCTCCACGCCCTATGTCATGGCCATCCACCAGGCGCCCACCGATGGCGCCGACTGGCCCGACGCCCACGTGCACATCGAGCTCTACCCGCCCCACCGTCGGCCCGACCGGCTCAAGTACGTGGCCGGGGTCGAGCTCGGCGCGGGCACGTTCGTGAACGACACCCTGCCCGAGGAGACCGCCTCCCAGCTCCGCGCCGCCTGCCGCCTGGCGTAGGGTTGTGGTGATACCGTGATATCACCATGCCGCCCGCCACCGCCGCGTCCTGAAAGCCCTGCGAGACGGCACGCCAGAAGGCATCACCACCGCCTCGTGACCGCCGTCCATGCCGGCGACGGTCTGAGGCCGGGGATCAGGAGAGGCGGGGCTGGGTGGTGGCTTGGGTGCCTTTCTGGGTCCGGGTGGCGAGGGCTTCGGCCTGGGCGATGGCGGCGAGGCCGACGAGCAGGTGGAGGACCTCGATGACCCAGTGGGCGGAGCCTTGGAGGAGGCTGTCCTGGGCGAAGCCGAGCACGACCACCAGCACGCCCCAGATGCCGGCGGTCGCGACCAGCCGCCGGTCGACGCCCGCCCGTGCCGCCGCGAACACGAGGACCTCCAGCGACAGCACCAGGATGATCCCGGAGAACTGGTGCAGTGGGATCAGGCCGGTGGCGTTGTCGGTCCAGAAGAGCACGCCAAGCACGATCTGAACGATCGCGGTGAGGCGCACGAGGCCCCTCGCGATGGTGACGGTCCTGCTCACGGTCGTCGACCTCCATTGGTTCGGTTCGGTGATGAACGGGTTCGCGCCAGATCCTCCCTGATTCGGGTGGTCCGCGTCGTCGTCCGGAGGGCGGACGCGCGCCTCGGCCCAGGGGAGCAGGGGCGCCCGCGCGCGCTACCACAACCGAAGTAGACGGCACCCGGGTGGGCGCCGGTCAGTCGAGCCACCCGGGGCGGACCAGGCCGGACTCGTAGGCGAACACCACGAGCTGGGCGCGGTCGCGGGCGTTCAGCTTGACCATCGCCCGGCTGACGTGGGTCTTGGCGGTCGCGGGGCTGACCACCAGGCGCTCGGCGATCTGCTCGTTCGACAGCCCGGCGGCGACCAGGCCCATGACCTCGCGCTCCCGGTCGGTCAGCGAGCCCAGCTCCATGGTCGGGAGGGGCTCCTTTGCGTGGGCGGCGAATTCGGCGATGAGCCGCCGGGTGACCCCGGGCGACAGCAGCGCGTCGCCCTGGGCGACCGCGCGGACGCCGTGGATCAGCTCGACCGGCTCGGTGTCCTTGACGAGGAAGCCGCTGGCGCCCACCCGCAGCGCCTCGAAGACGTACTCGTCCAGGTCGAAGGTGGTGAGGATCACGATCCGGACGGAGTTGAGCCGCTCGTCGCCGGCGATCATGCGGGTGGCCTCCAGGCCGTCCACGCCCGGCATGCGGATGTCCATGAGCACCACGTCCGGGACCAGGCTGCGGGCCAGCCGCACGGCCTCCTCGCCGTCGC